>SDBT01014843.1_pt1 | contig 12400 bp, 35 predicted proteins | sample 2277101 | NCBI WGS metagenome assembly SDBT01 (sample SAMN10404973, study PRJNA504765) | marine sediment metagenome | isolation source: marine sediment core GS10_PC15, 103 cmbsf | place: Arctic Ocean: Southern Knipovich Ridge | collected 2010
AATTATGAGTGGATATATTGAAGCATTTCCAGAAATGAAATCCAATCTCCCCGGTAATGGTGTGGATTTTAAAATTGTTTTCCAATGAAATACAATTGGCACACCTTTTCTAAAGTATTAAGAATATTGGGATTTCAACAAATCCCTACACAGACTCACGGTTATCTTTATTTTAATCATACAATTTTTCAAAAAATAACTTTGGTAAAAAAGGACAAATACACAGATGGAGAATTGATAAAATATCTGTCTGTTATGAAATTACCCTTACCTTATTTTGAAAGAATTTACAATAAATGTAAGGAATAATTAATACTCAAATTCTGATACATTTGCTAAACTTTTTATAAAAGATCATCCATTTCTACACATTGTCTGATATTATCCAACTAAACATAGACACACCAATGATAAACCCATCCACTGGAAAACCTGTCAGAATAGTAAGCAATGCAACTGCAGTTGAGCTTGGCATAAAGACAGATATGGAAATGGAACAAAGAATTGAAGAATTCCCAATATCTGTATTAGGAAATGTCATCACCCGTCTCTTTGATTCCACCCCAATTCCATCAAGCAATCTGTTCTCAATATATAATGAGATTACAATAGATATCAGAAAGGCAAAACAAAAAGGAGAATCACATATAGAAATAACAAAAGATTCCCTAGAAAAATTCAAGAGGATATTTGCAGACAAACCACCAGCAAACCCAACTGATAACAGAAATGTAGGTTTTGTCTTGGAATGTATTGATCTAGCTCTTGCAAAATCAGTTATAGAGCAGATACCTAAAAACTAATTCTTTCTTTCTTTATTCCAATATGGACTTTTACATTTTATACAGCAATTAGGGCATTTCATTTTACTATACCAAATCTTGTTACATCTATTACAGGTATGTTTCCAATATCCGCCCTCTACTTTTTCACTCAATAAAAATAATTTCGATTAACTGTATATAGATTATATATGAAAGAAAATAATATATGAAAAATAATAATATACTTCTTTTAATATAAAAATATCACATAATTTCATGATTAGTGGTGTCTTTCCTTTACTCACATCAAGTAGCACCATTAGTCATAATGGAGTATTTTAGATGAGCCAAGATGATGATGCAAATGCAATAGGGGCTTTAGGAAGACAGGAAATTCTAACTGTTTTAATGATTATAATTTTTGGTACATTTTCAATTGCAGTTATAACAATTCTAGTTCTAGTTCTGATAAATCCTAATGTTATAGAAAAAATTATTGTTTCAGGATCAATAGATCTAGGCCAATTCATAGACAGGTTTGATGAACTACTTGTGGCATTTTTGGTATTGTTAGGTGTAGGAATGGGGATAAAGGCGAAAAAATAATGGTATTTCACAAGACTAAATCAGGTCATTACATAGGAAAAGAGTTTCCATCACAAAGACAACTGACTCTAAACTATACAAAACTGATCAGAAAAATCTACAACAGAGATATGAGACTAACTCCAAAACAACAACAACTTGCAATTATCGCATTACCAGGAATAACATCAGATGAGATGGAATCAATTACAAAATCCACTGGTCCTAAACTTGCAAAAACATTAAGGAAATTCATCTCTGCACACAGAGCCAAAACCAGAAGCATAAAAACAAAAAGAAGAAGGAGGTAACATATGTAATGCCTTTTACAGAAATTCTCACGGATATTTTTGTTTATCTAATTATTTCAATAATGACCGGAGTTGGAACACTTTGCTTGGCATTGTACCGTTGTGTACACAAACAAGGTAAAAGAGGACTAAGACAATCACAGGCCATTCTACTAATGGCTAAAAGCATAGATAACTTTACAAGAAAAAACCATGCTGGAAGTGAGAGTGATCTATATGATAAAGCTAAAATCACATTATCGGATGAGAAGGGTGAACTATGAATTGAGGGGGGGATAGAGGAACAGATTTTAGATAAGGATCACTTTTATAATATTGTAAGAGTAATGATAATCATGGATATAATTACTAAACTTGTATCGAATCACGATGAAGCTTTAGAAAGAATTCAAAAATTCATTGATGAAGAACGAGATTTTTATGAGCATCATGCTTGGAAAATTGATGATCCTGATTTTGTATCTTTAGGAAGAATTGTACTCGCCCGAATTAATGGTACAAACGTTCTAACTCCCTCACATATTAGTAGATTCCAAAACTTAGATTTTAAATGGGAAGGATGTGGGTTTGATGAAAAGAATAGATTGTATGTTACCTTGTCCTATGATTATAATAAACACCATGAAAATGCAAAACTCACAAGCAATACACATTAACTTAAAGGAGTAATGAGTGTTATGTTTGAACCTGAATATTGGAAGAAAGAAAATTTTGTCTGTCCTAAATGTGGATATTATGGAGAACCCTCAGATGAAAGTTTTGATTCAATAGATGGAGGTATTAGAAATTTTAATTATGTTTGTGTAAAATGTGATGATGGTGGAACAATTCCTTATAATAAACAACCATGAAAACGCATTACAAACAAGTAACACACATTACCTAACTCTCTTCTTATTCCAGTATGGTGATTTACATTTCTTTGATGCACACGTTTGAGGATCGGTAGTTGTCGAATACCAAATATGTTTACAGCGATTGCATTCATGTCTCCAATATTTTCCATCAACTTTTTTACTCAATGTTATTGAATATACTCATTAAGTATATATACATTATTAGTATATACCTCTAAAGTATATATACAACACATGCGTAGGTATACTATGAATACAACACAAACACCAATGAGCAACCGTCAAGACGTTGATGTAAGCACAATGACTCACTGGGAGTTAGCACGTTTGAATTTTAGACTAGATAATGGCCCAAACGTAAAATACGAGTTTGATGACTTGGAGGAAGAGGATTGACACCAATAAAGACAACAGGAGTTCATCTGTTTGATTCAGGTAAATACATCAACGAGGGTGATCTATTCATTGCATCAATTGACTCTGTAGAGGGAAGAAGACGAGTGACACTAACAAAGGTGGAGAGTAAAGAAGAACACACAGAACAAGAGGCATTACAAAGTTCTTGGGAACCAGTCAGAGATGATGCAGAATATGAGGAAGCAGAAATCTGTCCATTATGCTATGAGAAATTTGACGGTAAGAAAAAACATGGGAGTTGGTGTAAATGAGTGATGCTTGGAAATGGAGAAGAATCCAGGAACTCAAAAAGAAAGAGAAGAAGGAGAATGATGATTAATGGAATGTACATTCTGCCATAGCACAATGATGGTTTATCGAGCAGGTGAAGACGAGTACGAAGCTGAATGCGAAAAATGTGGGTATCTGATAAATTGAATACTTTTAATCTAAAGTGTAAGTTATGTGGTATGTCTAATTTACCTTATGTTCAAGTTGTAGGTTGTAATTGTGCATGCCATACATCAACAGGTAATATTTGTAATATGATGGGGGGCTCATGACAGAAAATTCAAAGAGTAATCTAGTCTGTCATACTTGTGGGGCATTAGTAGCCCAAGATTATCTTAAAGAGCATACAAATCAACATGGCGGATTTACCTTCTATCGGAGAGATGAATGACACTTAACTCGAAGAGTTACCTAGTAATAGATGCTGATGATTTACATGATGTTAAATGTCCTAAATGCGACCATTATTTTTTAATTGCTGAATTTACTTACAATAGAAAATTCACTTGTATTAAATGTGGTTCTGAATGGTATGGGGGATTACCTCTTGAGTAAATTACATTCTAATCAATCGGTTAGATGCCAATTATTAACCATTTATGGTTTTGACCATAAAGACTGTGATTGTCACGTAACCAAAAGGAAAAACCATCATGCAAAATAATCAAAGTGTTAGCTATAATGCTTGGGAATGTAAAACATGCGGTTATGTAACATCAGATTTACCAACTATCAAAGAACATCCACACCCTGATTTTTGGCTCATTACCATTAGGAGAGAATGTTAGATGGGGGCTGGTTTTCAGAGATGTCCTGAATGTAATCGCCAATTTATGTGGTCTACATGGAATGGTTTCCAAGTACAAGGTGAACATCTAAAAGGTTGTTCGAGACCTACAACTGTATCATATGACTCAACCCAAGTAAAAAAAGGGGGAGAATGAAATGAGCCTTAAATGCACTTGTGTTTGTCACGAATCAGACGAGTTTAAACCAGATTTTAAAAAGATGTGTTGGGCTTGTGATGGGACGGGCTACATTACAAAACGAGGTAACGGGTAGCTTGGAAATTTATCAATATCTTCTACTAATGAGAAATACAAAAGACTTTGAGATGATGCTTAGAGCATATGGGGATAGTGTGTTAAAATGACACATAAGGGTAATTATGTCATTTTAGGAGATAAGAATTGACTGATGAAATAATATGGCACAATGAGGGTGATAGATTAATTATAAAATCTGATTGTGGTGAATTATTAGAAATTGTTTATTGCCGAAGTTGTGCGGTGTATATCCAATGACCAAATCTACAAAGAGTAACTTAAAAAAATATTTTTGTTATGGTACGTTAGTAGGTGTTTCGATAGGTATGTGGATAGGATTGTGGGTGGGTTAAATGACAGAACAGCCAAAGCGTAGGTTAACACACACTTATCATATATTTCAATTTAGATTAGAACAAGCATTTCTAGAGGTTCATAATTGCTCAAGGAGTCCATTCGACTAATGAAAAAAACAACAAACAACAAGTTAACCAATTTACTAAAGGAAGTTTACAGAATGTCTTTAGATAATGATAATATAACAATCCCCAAAAAACTTGTAATTTTAGATAAACTTGGTGACATTAAAGAAATGTGGGGTATTAAATGACTCAGAAGGAAGCAAAAATCTATTGCCCTCATTGTAAAAAGAAAGTTTATCTTAAAACTAAAACTGAAACAAGAATTAACAAGGAGTGGCATGAATGACACACATAGATAGTTATGTCATTTCAGGAGAAAGGCAGAATTGAATAAGCGTATTTCTGACGAAGATATGATGATAATTCGTGGTGAAGATAATGGTGGCTATGATTACAAATTACAATTCTGTTCATTAGAGGGTTATGAATGTCAATTTAAAAAAGAACAAGCAGAGCAACTTAAAAATGAAATTATTACAAATGATAAATTAATTCATCATATTATGAATTGCCCAACTTGTATTGAATTAGGATTAAATGATTGTAATGATTTAGCAGAATTGAAAGGAGTTTATGAAAAAATACCTTTCAATCTTGAAAGGAAAATGAAATAAGATGGAATACTTCATTGAAGCAAAATGGAAAGGTAAAACTACCAAAAATAACTCCAAAAAATGACTTAATGATATATTTTTGCTAACCATTAAAGATATAATGATGTACGAAAAAGCATCCTTAAGTATTAGTTCGTGCCTAGAGAAGATATGAACAAACATGAAACTGCAAGAACTGTAATGGAAGATGCACATAGAGGGCAGACTAGATGGGATGGCAGACCTTATTCTATACATCCTATCAAAGTAGTGGAAACTCTAGAATATTTCAAAATCACTGATGAAGATATTCTAAGTGCAGGATATTTGCATGACGTTTTAGAAGATACTGATTACAGTAGAGATGCAATCGAAAAACAGTTTGGAAAAAGAGTGTTATCTTTAGTTGAAGAGTTAACTTTCAAAGGAGATAGTCATGATGATAAACTCTATTGGGATCAGGTTGAAAAATTATCCAAAGATGCCAAATGGATAAAGCTAGCAGACATACTTTCAAACTTGGGTGATGAGGGTAAGAAATCTTATCATTTTGTCTACAAGAGAACTATCGCACTTCGTATAATTATGAGAGAGTGTATCTAAATGAGACTTACAACAGAATGTAAGTCAGCCTTTTTAAGACATAGATGTGTTCTTCTAAAAGGTCACAAAGGTAAACATCGTACAACTATAGAATGGGGGGGAAGATGAATGACAGTTCAACCAAGGAGATATCTAGACTTTAAAACTGATTTATGTAATCATTGCGGTTTACCCATTAGAATAAGAAATCCTAGTGGACGTTGCGACCACTTGTATTATCCGTTTAATTGTGAAATATGTGAGGTGTTTGTTGAATGACAGTTAAGCTAAAGGGAAAGCAGAAGCGTAAATGTGCCTACGGTAAAAAACCCGATATGCAGAATTTAGATTTGGAAAAAGGTCACTCTTGTTTACGACATTACACTTGCCGAAGTTGTGGTATGATTCATGTGAGGAAAGGACAATGATAGTTCAATCAAAATATAATAACCATATTAAACATTGGATGTATTTTACTACATTAAAAAAAGTGGGGTTGATTCGTGATTAATCAAAAGTGTTATCATCAAAGTATACAATACTATAATGAATTTGAAGATGAAGAAACAGGTGAAATTATAGAAGAAGATTTTGAAGTTTGTAGAGATTGTAATATGGTTATCTTTAACGGTGAGGAAATAGGGTTATCTAAATGATTGAAATTATTTTATTATTCACTGGATTGGCTGGTATTCCTTTAACTGCTATTTGGTTATCATATAGGAAATGTAAATGACAGTTCAGCCAAAGTGGAGACGCGCATGAGTTATCGTTCTTGGAATCAAATTGTATGTGATACCTGTAGAAAGTGTTTAGGTTTATCCAAAGATGATGTGTATGATCCTAAAAAGATTATTTGTGTAAAGTGTGCAAAACAAGAAAATACATTCAATGAGGGGAGTCTAGTTGAGTTCTAACGAACAGTCTAATCAACTTGTTTGTAAGGTATGTAAGAAAGATGTTGATATTTACAAAAGTAACGGTATGTATTTTTTCTGTTCGGATAAATGCTATTTCAAATATAGAAAGGGGTTAGGGTATGCAACAAGATAATCAATCGGTTAAGTGTAAATGCCCTGTTTGTAAAAAAAGAGATGTTTTCAAAGGTAATTTTATTTGTAATTATTGTTGGGAAACACTTCCACAAGCAACAAAAAGGAGAGAAAGTTAGATGTCTCAAAAACTATCCCTCCAAAAAAAGAAGACCTATGAGAATTTCCTCAAAGAGAAACTATCCAAAAGATCACTGTCATATCAGGATGATGTCAATAGAACCCTCAGAAGGTTAGATGAATACAGTGTCACAACCCATCAAAAACACCGAGATGAACTGATTAGTTATCTTCGCTCCATAAATGACATTGAAAAAAGAGAAGATGAAACTATAGGGTGGGTTCAGGGGTTCATTGATAAAATATCAGAAGGGGACAAAATTTCCTTTAAGGTCTTGCAGGTGTATCTATCTCACATCAAAAAGTACCTAAAATATTACAAGATTAGAGTAGACTTTGGAGAAGAGATAGAACTACCAGCAGCATTACTAGAAGAAAGGTACGCAATTCCAATAGAGGATATTATGAAAATTATTGAAAATGCAAAATGGAAATACAAGGGTTATTTTCTGAGTTTAGTTTCATCAGGTGCTCGACCCATCGAAATAATGGCATTAAGAAAAAAAGACTTTACCTGGACTGGTAGACACTACAAAGCATTAATTCCTGCAAAATACACAAAAAAGAAAATATCAAGAACTGTATTTTTTTCAGCAGAAGTAACCCACTATCTTGATAAATTATACAAAAATGCAGAGGATAACCATAGAATATGGGCCCATAAATCCGATTTACCTGATGAGAAACTAACATCTGCACGCCAGAATGCAGGTACTATGTTTAGAAAAATTTGCAGTGACTTGGGATTTACTGATAGATACGAATCTACGAATTTTTACAAACATAATATGTATTGTTTTAGGGCAAATTTCTTTACTCGAGCACTTGATTCATTATCAGAGAGCAAAGATATGGCTCATGCAATGATTGGTCACGGAGCTTACTTGGATCAATACCAAAGAAGAGACGATGATGAAAAAGAGGAACTGTATGAAGAAGTAGAACCAGCAGTGTTAATCTTTGATCAGACTAAAAATAAAGAGAAGATTAGAAAACTCAAAGAAGCTAATGAAATATTTGCATCTCAACAATTAGAAATAAATGATCTGAAAGAAAAACAAAAAAAGGTGGAAGCTGAATTATTTATACGAAAAACTTTCAAAGGAATAAACTATATCGGATATTTAAATAATTCAGATTGGGCTTCACATCTGAATCCCAAACTTGATAATCTTGTGGAGCTTCCCATAGACTTCCAAATATACAAAACATGATCACACATATCAGAATGACAATGTTGACATTGAAGTTTTTTGTGTTTTTTGTCTACCTGCACTATTAAAAATTTAGTTGGTAAGTTCAAATAAGTATCAATTAATGTATAATCTCCTTCTTCATTTTCTATCAAATCTGTAAATCTAGGTCCTCTGATACTTTGCATATATCTTCTTACAGCTTCAGTGACAAAATCAGATTTTGAATGAAAGCCTAAAGCTGCTGCATTATCTGTTTGTAACCAGCTTTCTAATTCTAAACTCAACCCCCCATCAATTTTTACACTAGGTTGAGATTTACGAGAAATTTTTTTCCCTTTTAAAGTAGTGGCATGTTTTCTAGTAGTAACTTTCTTCAAGTACCCCATAGGGTACTTTACATCAATTTATTCGTTTGTCAGTATTTACTAACTAAATGGATGATAATAAGTACCCTATAGGTAACCTTATTAATATAGAACCCTATAGGGTACTCATGGTAAAAGATACTATTAGTAAGAATGTAAAAATAAGCAAACACCTAATTAAATTGGCACGAAAATTTGTTGGTGAAAATAAACCATATCCGAGTTTAGCACAATTTGCTAATCAATCATTCAGAAATGAACTAGAAAAACGAGGTATTAAAGTATGAGTCATTTTTCTTGCGATCATTCCCCTGACAAGACAGTATCAATAAATGGCGAATCTGAAAAAATTGATGTTAAAATTTGTAATAATTGCTATGACAATAATAAAGAAAATTTTGAGAAATTTAATTTTGAGGTTATTTCACAATGACTGATTCTTGTGCTGCATGTGGTGATCAATGGAAGACTAGAGAACCAACAAGATATGATACAGGTGCCAAATCAATTCCAATGATTTTTGGAATGCAGTTACTATCTCATCATGGTAAAAAAAGAATCAACCTAATGTTTTGTGATAAACATGGAAACAACCCAGGATTAAGAAACTGTACTAAATACATGAATGGTTCTGGAATTTTAAAAATTAGAAATGTGATTAAAAATTCCTGGAGAAATGCAGAAAAGATAGGAGTTTGGTCATAATGAATAATCAAATGATTAGAGACACAATCAAAGAATTACGAAAACATTCACCTCATATACTAGATGAAACTGGAGAGTGCCCTACTTGCAATGGTATGATTATGTTATCTAAAATGATAGGAGAATCTGGAATGAGTGATTTAAGTTGGATTTGTCAAACATGTGGACAAGCTCATTATGATAGAAAGACAGACCCTTGTATTACTTGTTTAACACCACGACAAAAAACACTACGTCAACTAACAACGGAGGAAAAATAATGGGATGCCAAGATAGAATAGGAATTCTTGCAGGGTGTTATGAGTTATCCACTGTAATTCAGTTGGAGATTAAAGAGATGGAGAAAAGAAAATGAACTATCCACCAATGAAAAGTGAGTTAATTGAAAAGGCTTTGATGCATGCAATGGATGAATATCCTGACAAGGACAAACATGAGATAATTACTGCAGTTACAGATCAAGGATTTCTAAGACCATCAGTTAGAAGAATCAAGGGAGATCTTTTGGAAAAGCTGATAAAATATGCGGAGATTTTGAAATGAGTCAAGCAACTGTAGATAACATAAGACTATCAATAATAAAAAAACGAGAATTGGAAATCTCCATTTTGGAGAAAAAGAGAGATAATATTATTGAGGAGATAGAAACGCAGAAAGAATATCTCAACGCATACAAGCAGACAATTCCAACAGTTGAGGTGTTAAATTGATTGTCTTGCAACCATTCCTTCTGGAGACAACGCAATATGTGTTATTTTTGCAACAAGGAGAAAAAATGGAAAGATGTCACATTGGCAGATGGATGTGCAGTTCCTGCATGTGGAATTTGTTACTCCATGATGGAGAAGGGGAAAAAAATAGCCCAGGAGAGAGGGTATTATGATCATAATAAGATGGGAGGTGATAGAATGACAAAGGTAGAACGAAAGTCCGAAGGTGGTAATTATTTGAAACACAAGTTTGTAACTGAAGAAGGCATTACTGCATTAAAAATTGAAAATGCAGGAGATGATGTAGTGTTTACTAATACAAACAAGAAGGGAGAAGAAGTAACAGTTCACAAATGGCAGTTAGATGTTTCATACGATGGACAGAAAGAGAAAGATCCTAACGTCTGGACCATGAACAATACCTCATTTAATGCATGTCTTGACTTGTTTGGAGATGAGACTGAAAAATGGATTGGTAAGACTGTGGAGATTACAATCGGAGGAGAAGGTGAAATGAAACACATCAAAGTCGATACTGTAAGAAGTAAAAAACATCTAGATTAGGGATTTTTTCCCTCTTATTTTTTTTAAAAAGAACCATCGTAGCTCGAGATGTAAAATGAGCAAATTAGGAGAAAACAGAAAATGAAAGACAATAAAAAAACAAACAAAACTCGAAGGAATAGGGGTTATAATTGGGAAAAAACAGTTGCATTAAGACTTGAGAAATTAAATTTTATTGTAGAGAGACTTGGTGGAACTACTACTAAAATGCCAGACTTGGTGGCTCATAATGATGATTCAAAAACAATCATTGGAATAGAATGTAAGAGTACATCAAGTAAACATGCACGCGTTCCAGTAGAACAGATGCAGCGATGTATAGATGAGGTGAACAAATGGGGACTATATACAAACAAGAAAGTCATTTTAGCATTTCAATTTAATAAATTTGGTAAAGTCAAAGATGTTAATCATAGAGAAAAAAGAGAATATTTCAAAGTTTGGAATATCTTTAAACCTTCTAGTAATATTTCCTGCAATTATGACGGGGTGATTCGTTCTACATATGAAAAGATAGAATTGGAGGATTATAACATTGAGTGAATCTTCCTGTGATGTTTGTGTTGGAACTGGTAAGAATTTGTTTAATGAGACTTGTCCATATTGCAATGGTACTGGTGAGTGGAATGATGCAGCAACCGCATATGTAAAGAATCACATATGCCAGTGTATAGTATGGGATAGAAAAAACTGTCCCATCTGTAAAAAGAAATGCCATCATGATTCTCATCAGACTCCAAAGCAGAAAATAGAGCCTGGATATGGTGGGATGAGTTCTAGTATGAAGAATGAATCTACTCCACAAGAAGAAGAAGAAGAGGTGATTATAGCATGACCAAAGCCCAGACACACCAGGTAATAGTAAATGAGAATAATTTGTGGGAAACTCCTCCATTCCAACTGGAGCAGTCCATGATAAAGTATGATGTGAATCCAGTTATTGATGTCTGTGCTACATTTGAGAATAAAAAATTTGTAAAATACTTTTCACCTACAGTTAATGCGTTAAACCAAGAATGGAATGAGGATTTTTTTATGAATCCTCCATACTCTGAGATTAATTCATGGATGAAAAAGGCATACGAGCAGCATCTAAAGTATAATGTAACTGGATTAGTTTTGGTATTTGCAAAGACCAGTGTAAGATGGTGGCATGAATATGTAGAAGGAAAAGGTGAAGTTCACTTTCAAAAAGGAAGAATCAGATTTTTACTTAATGGTGTGGAACCAAGATACTGTACAAGATGTAAGATAAGATTTGCAAAAGAGATTAGTCATTGTGAGAACTGTTATCGTAAGATAGGAAAATCATCACCAACATACGATTCTGCATGGATTATTTTTAGGAAGAAGAAAAAATGAAGATTCCTGGATGTACTACAAACAAACCACTGTATTGTTTTTGTCACTGGTGTAAAACAAAAAAGCTACAGTATAGAAAATCAATGTGGAGACATGAGGATTCATGTATTGACAATCCCGAATTCATTGACTTGATTAGAAAGTTAAACCATTTGTTGTATAGAAAGGAGAAAAAATGACCGAAGAGTTTGATACCATAACTTCAGAGGGAATGATATTCATTGCACATAGATGGGTTCCAATAGAGATTGAGGTTGAACCTGTAAGAGAGACTGAAAAGGCATATTTTGGAAGTGTAATAGTTTATGAGGTAATTTCAACTGGCTCTAATGAAATTCTCTTTGAAGAAGATGAAACTTGGGTTCCAAAATCAATGGCAGACAATCCCTGGTGGATTTGTACTGTAAAGTTTGAGCATCCAGATAAAGTTGCAAACAAAAGATTTGAGGTGAATGACTATTACTGAGCAGACAAAGTTT
>SDBT01014844.1_pt1 | contig 12399 bp, 16 predicted proteins | sample 2277101 | NCBI WGS metagenome assembly SDBT01 (sample SAMN10404973, study PRJNA504765) | marine sediment metagenome | isolation source: marine sediment core GS10_PC15, 103 cmbsf | place: Arctic Ocean: Southern Knipovich Ridge | collected 2010
ATGAATGTATTGCTTCTGAAAAATTATGCGAAAGATGAAGCTCTTCTCTGAGATTATACGTCTCTTCGTCTTCTCCTTTGATAGGATTTGCGATATACTTCATTACAGCAGATTCAAAATCTCCATGTATTACATGCTGTCCAACAATATGGGTGATAGGTCTTATAATGCCAAATCGTTGAACTCCATAAAAATTTGGAAAACCGCCGTATTTCTCTAAAAATGATGTAATAGTATCAATTTGTTCTGACGTGATGGTTTTTTCAATATTTCTAACTGTTATTTCAAATCTGTTTCCAAGCAGACTCCCTATTTTAATAGATTTATCTGAACGATACATGATTTTAATAGAAACATCTCTGATTTTAATTTTTGATAAATCATCCTCTGAAACATTATAAAAAGACATGAGTTGAGTACTACACGCTCTTTTATCTTTTGTCCCAGCAAACCCTATTCTTTTCTGAGAGATTCTCAGTCTTTTTGAAATCTCTCGTACAAATCTATGCGTCTCCCAATTCTTAGCTGATACTTCAGCGATAATAGAACAACCATTCTCCACTTTTTTTGGATATAAATAAATCTCATTAACAACAAAATTTTCAGGACTTATGCGAAGCTTCCCGCCGATACCCTGATAGTTAGTAAAAAATGTTTCAATACCAATATTTTTTTCAAAATCAGAGCTTTTCATCTATTTTTTACTCTTAGCTGTCTCAAAGTTTTTCCCAAATTTTTTAATTTCGTCATCTAAATGTTTCACAGCTTTTTTAAGGGCATCCTCGGGAGATCCTTTTATTGTCCGAATAAACAATCGTCTCTCATCTGCAAGAGGATGATCTGTCATACAAGTAGCATACTCAACATCCTTATTTTCTGAAAGAATATGAGTAATTGGATTAAGAATGGTCTCATTTTCATCTATAATTTCAAGTTCAAGCTCAGTTTTTGTCTTTTTAATTGTTTTAAGTTCCATATTAATCCCTCTTTATAACTTGCTTATATCCAGAGAACCATAATCCATTGCAATTCTTCTTCTATCTCTATTTCCACAATGTTCGCATTCGAGCATATCTCCCTTTTTGATTAGAGAATGCCTACATTTCACACATAATGCTTTAATTGCACCAAGATCTCTATCCTTTGTTGCCAGCTGTATGCTTGGCCTTACCTGAATGACCTTTGCACGTACATAATCTCCTGTTTTATATTCTGAGGTAGCATCCTTCACATAGCCCTCTGCAATTTCTTTTACATGAATTGTCCCATTCCTATCGCCAGAAACCGATCTATTTTTCCCTATCACATGAATAACATTTGCAATGACCATTGATGTTTTTACCATAGCTACTTGTGCAATAACAATATCACCTTTCTTAAGGAGAACCGGGACACTTGTCACTGGTTTTACTTTTGCTTTTCTGTATTGTTCATCAACAATATATTCTCCAGCTATTGCTGCCCGAATAATACCATCTTCTTCAAATGTTCCCTCGCCTGGTAACAACTCTTCAGAAGTGGATAATTGATCTCCAGGCATCACTATTTTATCTTTCATTATTGTTCCCTACTTCGTATCGTTTCAAGATAGGCAAGCCAATTCATGTTTTATAGGTATAATTTTATCATAACCTTTCTTATTATTAGCCTACCTGAAATGTACCACTGAATGTTGCACCTCTATATATTTTTACCTATAGCATAAATTAGCTTAATTTTACATTCTTTACTATGATTAATAAAAGGTTCAAAGCTTTGTGTGAAAATAATTGTGTAAAATAAAGATCATCTTACTCAATTTGAAAAAAGCCGCTGGGGGGAATTAGTAGCCATTGTACAATTCCCCAACAATCGGGGACGAGATTTGAACTCGTTTTTACCGGTAAATACCTGATTTAGTTAGGTTTTAACCATTTTCCAGATCAATTAATAGATAGAGTTCAAATCTCGTTTGTCTGATGGATGAGAGGATGAATTAATTATAGTAATATTTAAATATTCGAATTTACTTATATTGTTTTGATGAAAGAAGTTGATGTATTCAAAGCATTAGCCGACCCAACAAGACTAAAGATTCTCGAATGTATAAAAGAAAAGGAAAAGTGCATTTGCGAAATCATTCCCTATACTGGTAAATCTCAACCAAATGTTTCTCAACATTTGAAAGTGATGAAACACGCTGGAATCATTGATGAACGGAAAGATGGGACTAAAATTATGATAAAAGCCTCTAATGATAAAATCTTCAGAATTATAGAACAAGTTAAAAAACTGAAGTGAATTTATGACCCCGATTGATATTTTTTTCTCAGGATTAGAAATGCTGCAGGAATATCTCTCTGCACATGTCCTTACTTGTCTTGTTCCAGCGTTTTTTATCGCTGGTGCAATAGCGGTTTTTGTCTCTAAAAAAGGGGTTATGAAGTATTTCGGAGTGCAGGCTAAAAAATATGTTTCATATTCTGTTGCTTCTGTTTCAGGAGCCGTTCTTGCAGTATGTAGTTGTACTGTTCTTCCGTTATTTATGGGTATTTATAAGCGTGGTGCTGGTATTGGTCCTGCTACAACTTTTCTTTTTGCAGGTCCAGCAATTAATATTCTTGCGATTATTCTCACCGCTCAGGTATTAGGCTATAGTATTGGTCTTGCTCGTGTTATTGGTGCTGTTGGTATGTCTATTATTATTGGACTACTTATGGCATTTATTTTTAGGAAAGAAGAAAGAGAAAAGAAAAATAATGACATGTTTGCAGAACAAGGTGATGAAAAAACTAATCGACCGATGAAAATATCGTTATTGTTTTTTGTTTTACTTGTTTTAATTCTTGTTATTGGTGCTGCAAGTTCTGAGTATATTCCTTGGATTCCAAAACTTGCCATAGTATATGTGATAACGATTTTTGTTTCTATTATTCTTATTTTCTATTATAGTAGAAGTGAGGTTAAGCAATGGGGGCATGAAACTTGGGATTTGACAAAGAAGATATTGCCAATTCTGCTTATTGGTGTTTTTATTGTTGGCATTATTGGTGGTGTTGCAGCATATTTTATCCCAGGTTCTGACCCAACCAATGCGGTTGGTGTTGCATTTGCTCCGTATTTAGGTGGAAATAGTATTTTTGCATGTTTTTTCGCCTCTATTATTGGAGCAGTTTTGTATATGCCTACTTTGCTTGAGGTAGCTATTGTTGGTAATCTTTTTGGTTATAGTAGTGGTCTTATGGGTGGTGGTCCTGCTCTTGCTTTGTTGCTTGCTGGCCCCTCGCTTAGTCTCCCCAATATGATTGTTATTACAAAGGTTGTAGGTGTGAAAAAAGCCTTGGTATACATTTGTCTCGTGATTATTGCGGCAACATTTGTTGGATTTATTTATGGAGTGATTGGAGGTTAGAAAATAGATGAAAATTGAGATATTAGGTAGCGGTTGTGCTAAATGTAAATCTGTTGAAAAACTTGTTAGAAATATTGTTGAAGAACTTGGTATTCAGGCAGATATTGTAAAAGTTGAGGATTTACAAGAGATTGTAAATCGTGGAATTATGATGACTCCAGCAGTTTTTATAGATGGAGAAGCAAAAATTGTTGGTCGTGTTCCAACTGCAGATGAATTAAAAAAATTACTAAAATAGAAGGTGATAAATTGAAAATTAAAACTCTATTGTTAACTTTGTTTATGGTTGGTATTCTATTATTTTTAAGTGGTTGTACTAGCAATAAAACAGATAATGATAATTCTGATAATGGTTCTGATGATTCTTCTTGGTTAGATAATTATTCGCCTGTACATGGTATAGGTACTGGATCTGATGATTTCTGGATAGAGTTTCCTGCAGGCAATGATAACTATGGACAATTTATTGACCATTTTGATTGGATCATTAATACATTAGATAATAATTGTGTTTTATTTGTTGTTCATAGAACAGGTTGCGCTGGTTGTAAAGAACAAGGTGATCTTGTTATTTCCCTTGCTGAAAAATTCAATGAAGATGTAGAATTTCATGATATTGATGCAGTATCTAGTGCTACTGCAATAATTCAACAGATGTCAAATGAGGCGTATCTTTATGATCCAAATGGAGCGCCAGGTTACATTGCTCTTACAGGTGTTTTCACCTATGTTGAGGTTAATGGTGAAATTAAGGTTGGTTGGCATAGCTGGGAGTTTGATGTTGAAGATTCTGTGATGGAATCTTGGATTAAGGATGCGATTTACTATTATAATGTGAATAGTGAAGGTTGAGTTTATGAAAAAATTATTTGTTGCTGTTATTGGTGCTTTTATTATTTTTATTTTAGTTCTGGCTTTTTTTCCATCCTTGTTACAAACTGGTCAATTTGAGATTAAACCAGCATCAGATTTTACAGCGGTTGATGAAAATGGCAATGAGTTTTCATTAAGTGATTTTAGAGGCAATGCTACACTTATTCATATAACTGGCTTAGAAACTCCTCTTTGCATTGAATGTGAAGAGGAAATGATAGGACAATTAGAGCAATTAGAAAAACTTTCAAAGTCAAATAGTGATGTTAAAATAATTACTTTAAATATTCGTAAAAACCCTTATTCTACAACTGGTAAGAGTATCGCTGAACAAACTTATGGAATAAATATTAGTTGGAATTGGGTTGAAGACTTTGAACCTTATCAGTTTGCTGGACTTTATCAGGAATATTGGACCTATAACGGGGCTTTTTCTAATCCAGCAATTATACTGATTGATACTAATCAGAGTATTATCGGAGTGTATAATATTTACACACTTGGAAAAGGAAAAATTGATGGAATTCAAACTGCTGAATCATTAAATCAAGATATTCAACAGATTTTATCTGGCGAATGGGATGAATTTAAAGGAGGAGGCTATAACGAAGGGATAACATTTATTGGGATTTTTGCCCTTGGTATTTTGACAGCATTATCACCTTGTTCTATTGCACTTCTTGTTGCTATGATTTCATATGTTGGTTCACTTCAAAAACAAGATGAAAAAGAAAATATGAAAAAATATTCAATGCAAGGGGTCTGGATTGGAATTGTGTTTACATTAGGAATGGCATTTGTATTTTTTATTTTTGGTTTAATAATTTCATCAGTTGGAATATTTGTAGAAATTTCAACTCTTTTTTACTTAATATCTGGAGTTATACTAATAATTCTTGGAATAAATGTTTTCAAACCGCTAAATGAAATCATAAGTTATAGAAAAGAAAGTAATACCAGTTCAAAGGTTATGGATAAAGGTAAAAACATTTTTTTAAAACTAAGTAAAAAATCAATTTATCTTGGAGCCTTTTTCTTAGGAGTTTTATTTTCAATTGGATGGGCTCCCTGTGCAATGTCACTTATGATGCCTGTTTTCATTTTAACACTTTCTCAGAAAATATCTATTATTACGGGGGGCTTACTGTTATTTGTTTTTGGTCTTGGCCATGGGGTTCCTATTATACCACTATGTGCAGTCACAAGCAGTGTTCGTGGAAAACTTGGCAATAAATATGTAGCTGCGGGTAAATGGATGCAGAGAGTGTTTGGTGTGATAATCATTATTATTGGGATAATCATGACAGTTAGGTTTTGGGGTATTAATCTCTGGTAACCTTTAAAGGAGAAACATCTAATCTTTTACCGGTAAAAAAACAACGGTTAATCCTTTTAGCATATTTTTAGAGTTTAACTAAAAAAATAAATTATACCAAAGATATATTGAGCTATACCTCAAAATATTTTTTTGAATCTTATACAATTAATAAAAACTTGGAGTATTGAAAATACCAAATAGACAACAAGGTTTCACTATTATATCTCACAACACGTATAACCACTTGATTTATAAGTGAAGATATATTGTGGAATTAGTGGAGAGATTAGAATGAAAAAGGGGATATTTGCATCATTAATAGTCCTTTTGTTGATAGTTATAGCACTAGGCGGATGCACAGATGAAAATATCGATAATGTTGATGAAACCAATGGTACCGTAGATGAGAATGGAGGAGATGATGAAAATGGAGAATCCTTTTCTTTTCCATCTTCCATCCCATTCTTTGGAGGTGAGGAAGATTTTAACAAAGAAAATGATATAGCCAGCCTGACTACTGAAGATTGGAGCGGACTAGCTCCTATAATGTCAAGGACTCCAAATGTCTTTGTATGGGATTTAATAGAGCCTTCAAAAGGGGAGTTTGATTTCACATTAACAGATGCAGTGGTAAGTGATGCATTTGATTCATGGATTGTAATTTGTGCGCAATTATGGCCCTTTGCTTCATGGGACCAGGAAGGCAAAGAAGAGTGTCAAGTTCCAGAGAACATTAGAGGAGAAAATAATCATATGTTTGAAAAATTTCCTGACTACAGGTGCAAGCCCCAGGATATGGAGGCATATCAATCTTTTTTAAAGGAACTTGTTGAGCGCTATGACGGCGATGATAACTTCGGAAGTTACCCTATAGATGATTCCTTAAAAGATAAAATCAGGCAGAACCCTGTAATCTACTGGGAGATAATGAATGAAGTTGATGATGGTCCATTTTTTGTAGGCACGCTTGAGGATTATGTTGATATATTAAGAAATACTTATGAAGCAATAAAAGAGGCTTGTGAAGAATGTCAGGTTATTATTGCTCATGCTAAATTTGAGACAGGAGTAGATGAAACAAAAGATTACTATTCCTCTTTGATTCCTCTTGGAGCAGGAAATTATTTTGACATCTACCATGTCTGTGACCCCATCAGTGCACTGGAGGCGGTGATAGGCTCCCTGGACAAACCTGTTGTTACTCTTGAATCAGGCGGTGGAATGCCATCAGATATGGCCAGAATAGCAATTACATATGCTGCTGATGGATTTTCATCATGTCTGACCAGCATGGTGCCAGACGAGTTTAAATATGGTATAAAGGAAATTGGCGGAGACCCAGAAAAAGAAGAGGAATTCTTTAAGGAGTATCTGCTGTATAAGAATGGTTCAAAAACCCTACAGTATTATGCATTGCAAACGCTTACAACTGAATTGGGATACTTTGAAAGAGAAAAAGTAGAGCCTTATGAAGCAGGAGATGGGGTGTCAGGATTCAAATTTTATTTTGAGGACAAAGCTCCTGTATATGTATTTTTCATCGGTGAAATGGCATGGGCTGTAGATGACCCAGCGCTCCAGCTTGGAAACGAAGAGGAAACCGTATCCCTGGATTTTGAACAATTTTTGGTCAAGGACCTGTACGGAAACGAGGAGATAAAAAGCCAGTCCTTCACATTGGAATGGAGCAATGTTTATTTTGTTACGGAAATTTCAAATCAAGGAACCGATTAAAATGAATGAGAAAAGTGTGATGAAAAATAAAAATTTGGTTTTAGGAATTTTAATCTTAGTAATTCTTGGAGTGGTTTTTGGCGGATGCGTTCAGCAGGAAGGAGATGGAGCAGATGGCCAAAATGGAGACGGGAGCATCATGCCTGCGGATTTAACTCAGCTTACTTTTTTTGAAGAAGAAGAGGGCAGGGCTGTTGACCCTGACTGGAGTTCTGATGGAAGCCAGATAGTTTTTTGCCTTGTAAAAGAAATTGTATTAGATGATCCAGAAATATATTTAATTAATGCTGATGGAACTGGGCTCACAAAAATTGGGTTAGGTTTTGACCCTTCGTGGAGTCCTGTAGAAGACAAAATAGCATATACTTTTAATGATCAAATTTACACTATGGACTCTAATGGGGAAGAAATTACTCAATTAACAACAGAATACGGTCATATGTCTCCTGGTTGGAGTCCTGATGGAACAGAAATTACATATACTTATCAGGAAGAAGGTGGAGAACCATCAATTTGGATAATGAATTCTGATGGAACTGGAAAAACTCCTCTAACTACTTCTACAGATGGTGAATGTAGTATTTCATCTTTTAGTTATGATGGTTCAAAGATTGTTTATCTTAAGGGACCAAGATGGTACACTCACATTGAATTGCTGCCAACAGAATTAAATGAAATTTGGATTATGAATCGTAATGGTTCAAATAAACATACGATATATGCACCAGAAGATAGCTATCAATGGCCATTTCAGCGGGCATGGAATAAAAATAATAAAATTTTATTTATGAAAAATGGGATTCTGGAGGACAAGCTTCCAAAAATGTTTGTTATAAATTCTGATGGAACTAATCCTAAACAAATGGTCAGTCCAACAATGGATTCTTTTGGTAAGCCTGATTATTTTTATCTTGATCCTGTTTGGGATAATACTGGTACTAAAGTAGTGGCTGTCAAAAAAGTAATAGATGGGCCACAAAATGTCGTTACTTTTTCCTGGGAAGAATAAAGCGTTCAGAGAAGGGAAAAGACAGACCGGTTCATATCTATAAATCCATAACGCATTTATCTAAAATAATGAAAGACTTTGAGTAGGAGAATTAAAAGAAATTGAAACTGTTAAAATGATATGTCAGAACTTAAAAATATTATTGAAAGAAAATAAACAAATGAATCATCTTCCAAATCACATCCATCAGACAGATACCGCTTCTCAGTTCGGGATTCGAACATAGGATTCAATCATCCTCACATCCAGCAAACACACGAGATTTGAACACCAGTTTACCGGTAAAAAATCAATGTCTTCTCCTGTAAACAAGTTTTTTCAAAATTATACCAAAGATATATTGGAGCCGTCTGAAGAGCTAAAGAAATTAAGATTTGGAAAGAAAATGGAAGAACCTAATAGTAATCAATATCTTTTAAGAATTAACATTATAAAAAGTGGTAGGCTACTTTGTGAGTATGATATTTTACAAAAAAGACGACTTAATAGAATTCAGGCACTGAGTAAATACATACACAAAAAAAACAATTAATATGTTAAAAAAACAGATATCGCCAGGGAAGCGTAAAGAAAGGTAATTTGTAAGGTGATTTGATGCGAAAAGAGTTGGATAAGCACTATAAAGCAGCAAAGATTTCAGCTGCCGATAAAGTAAAGAAAACAAAGACCCAAATTAATGATATTAAAAACAAGATTTTTAACATGGATATATCACAGCGAATGGAGACTGGTCTAAGGCATCGTATAAGAGTTCTTTCAATAGTTGCTGGTTTTGTAGCACTAGTCGCACTGTTTATTATGTCTCAGGAACCATTGTACTTGATGGTCTCTTTGTTGACTGGGCTAATTGCAATGGTTATTGATTTTTTCATAGAATACATCGGGATATCTAAAAGGGCATGGAGCTATCCCACTACACATCTTTCATTTAGAAAAGTCCCTATTGAGGTCCCTCTCTTGTTTTTTAGCTGCGGGATACTTGTTACCGTTGTATTCTACTTTTTTTCGACACAACCAATGGTTATGCTAATCTCAACTCCCATAATAGTTGGATTTAGTTATGTTCAGATTGCTCTTTTTCTCATAGGTGTATTCTTCATGTTCCAGTATTTCACAGGAAAGATTAAGAGCTTAGTTTTTTGGACGCTTCCTATCAGCATTGCTTTATATCTTTCATATTCAGAGCCTTGGGTGCTTGTAATGTCTATATTTCCTATGTACATTGATTATTATCTTGAAAAGCGGTTAGTCAAATCTGCTCATATCAAGTACGATAGGTATGGTGAAGAGGTAGCGACTAATGTTGCTATTAGCTATTTTCCTGCAACGTTATTTATTTTAGGGGTTGTGGCTATATTATTGCATCTATTGGCTATATGAGGTATAAATATGCCATCTTCACATCCATCAGACAAATAACGCTTTTTCTCCAAATAGATTATTTTTATATAAAATAAAAAACAATAATGCAGGGGACGAGATTTGAACTCATTTTTACTAGTAGTAATCTATATATTTATGTTTTTATCGAGGAATATATATTTCTCCTGAATAACAAGTAGAAATTGAACGTTTCTCCAAAGTGACTTTGTTGATATTTTTTTGTTTACAAAACAATAATGCAGGGGACGTGATTCCGACTGGGAGTTTAAATCTCATAAACAATAGGGAATTTAATCCCGTTGGGTATAACGCTCCCGTCGGGAAGGGAACACAAATTTACTAGTAAAAATTGAAAATACCAAAGATATGATAGGGTTTCTATCAATACTCTTTAGTGGTAATTCTTCTCTCTGATAAGGACTACTCACCTTTTTTCTCACCTTTGAATACATCCTTGAGCCATGGATTGTTCTTTTTAAACCATGGGCAATCAATACAGCTATTATATTTCTCAGAACAACAACATAATCTAACATCACTAATATAAAACCAACAACTGTCTCCATAGATCTTTTTATAAAAAAATACATTTCTCTCTCGTCTCTTCCCGACATTTGAAAAACTCCTAGCAATTCTTAGGTTCATTTTTTGTAGTTGAACTTTGGATAGCATGATTCATGTCACTCGACCCCGACCGTCCTTGTTATTTTTATTTCTTCAAATTCACCTATCTTTTTGTTTTTCCTGACACGGTCCCAATGAAAATATTTACCGTTCATAGAAATGTAAATACCATGTGGTAAAGTTTGGACAAATGCCAAAGAGCTTCCCAAATTGAATATTCCATCGGAACTACCGAATTTGTATGGTATCATAGCACCAGTTAAAACAATTGTTTTATCTTTTATGGAATTTGCTAGAACTTTGGCAGTTTCTACCATTGTGTCAGTTCCATGTGTAATCAAAATTTTATCTTCTGTTATTTTTTTGCAGTTTTCAAGAATAATTCTCCTATCCTCATCCGTCATATCTAAGCTATCCTTCATCGTTAAAGTCGTGATGTCAATTTTTAGTTTACAACGACCCAGATTTAGAATTTCAGATAGGTGAGTTTTGTTGAAGAAAAGCATTCCTTTGATTTCATCATACTCTTTATCGAAAGTGCCACCCGTTACAAAGATTTTAATTGTCATGTTCTAAACAGATTTTACAACCTGTAACCAAAACCTATAATCCATGGAGGCTATTTGTCTTGGTGTATATTCTTTCTCACGAATTGTTAAAAAGACTTCATCTGCTTTGCCTTCTTTTTCGAATTTTTCTAACCATAGTTCTGGTGTTAATTTCATTTGATCCATTCGACATGTATAGGATAACATTTAATATATTTTACTAATATGTCTGAATAATTAATAATATTTCGGACAAAGAAAGTAAAATATAGAAATATTTACAATGTATGAATGAAATGTGGTGTTGAGTTGATTATAAAAGTATAATATAGGACAAAGAAAGAATTATTAAGTTAAATAGTATACAATCATTGGAAAAACAAAGGGAGAAAAGCGTCATATGTCAGATACAGGAATTGATGAAACAGATGTCAACATATTAAGGATGCTGCAAAATGATGCCAGAACGCCGTTCAAAGAAATTGCGAATCAATGTAATGTTTCTATAGATACAATAAAAAATCGGTTTACTGCAATGAAGAAGAAAGGAGTAATTCGAGGTAGCACTATTGTTATTGACCCGAAAAAAATGGGGAAAGGAAACCTAGTTTTGATAGGTGTTCAAGTAATGCAGCATTACTCAGAATCAGTTATGAACATGATTAAAAAAATATCGGGTATGTGTGTTGTAACAAGGGCAATTGGGCGATATGATGTAGAAGCCATATTTCTGCTAAAAGATATTGAACAAATTGGTTTTACCAAAGAGATAATTGCGGATTTTCCACAAGTAAAAAGCGTTGATGTTGGTATATTTGTCGATAAACCCTTATTATGTCCTAAAAATTTTGAGTTTGAGTAGATGATATCCATGAAATTAGACAAAATTGATTCCACTATATTGGAAATGCTGAGGGAAGATGCAAGGACATCTTTCAGGGAGATTGCAAGGAAGTTAAAGGTATCCCCAGATACAATAAGTAAGAGGTTTGAGAGACTTAAAGAACAGGGAATTATTGTTGATTCCACGGTTGTTATTGACCCGTCAAAGATTGGCTATTCCTTTATTGCCCGTTTCGGAATTGATGTTAAACCAGCGTATTCATCTCAGGTTCTTGATGAGATAATTAAAATTCCAAGCGTAATTGTCGCTTCAAAATTGGTCGGTGGCTATGATTTAGTGTCCATTGGTGTAGTTAAAAATTTTCAACATCTCTGCAAATTAAGGGATATCATCTTGGATATGCCATATGTTGAAAAGGTAGAGATAGGTATGTGGATAAAAACTATGGAACTATGTCCACAATATTTTCTTATTTAATAAATTCTGGAAATCTGTTTTTCAATCATCCTTACATCCATCAGACAAGACGAGATTTGAACACCAATTTACTGGTAAAAAATACCGATTTATTCCTGTTGAGTGAACGCCCACATCGGGATACGAGCCCGTAACTATTCAATTGTGTTTAAATTCTAAAAAGAAAAGGGAGGCGTTCGTCCTTCGCACATATTGTAT
>SDBT01014845.1_pt1 | contig 12399 bp, 6 predicted proteins | sample 2277101 | NCBI WGS metagenome assembly SDBT01 (sample SAMN10404973, study PRJNA504765) | marine sediment metagenome | isolation source: marine sediment core GS10_PC15, 103 cmbsf | place: Arctic Ocean: Southern Knipovich Ridge | collected 2010
GAGGCTGCCCAATGGGCCAACTCTGGGCATATCACAGATTCACGCTAGCAAAATTAGTCTCAACTCTGTTGAGCATCAAAATGCAACTCTACAGCGGTTTGCACTACCTGATCACCATATTCAGTTATCTCTTTCACTTCGCCTCTATTCGCATAGAAACTATTATCAAAATATTTATCGCAAACTATTGCAATTGTAGTAGTAGTAGTAGACTAGGGATATGAATAATTGTTTAAAAAAAGGAAATAGTATGAAGAAGTTACTTTTAATTTTTGGGTTACTGTTTATGGGACTAAGCAATTCTACAGTGAAAGCAACGCGGTGGGCTTGCTGCAGTGACGCTACAGGTGGTTGCACTGGTACCTACAAAAGTAAACAAGCTTGTCAATGGGCATTATGTGGGGCAGCTGGTGGTGATTATACATGTGGTAAGCTTTAATCACAAAACCAACTCCCATACCAAGCGTCGAGCAGTGGGCCACTTGCACCATTTTTAAGATCGTAATCCATAGCATATAAACTATGATGCACCTGCGTTAATTGCGTAGGCACTACCCTCTTCCAATCATTATTGATAAAGCTAAAGGGAAGTCTATAAGCAATCCGTTTGGCAGCTGCGAAATTTTTCGGCCGCAACTTAAGATACTGGCTGGCCCGCCAGATCTGCTCAGACCAGTAGGTAATCCAAAACATATCCGGATAATTATCCTTAATCTTTTGCCACTCTTTATAGAAAAGTTTGGGCTTTCGCGCAAAGAAATGGGTGCTGAGCGTAAAGAGTGAGGTTTCGGGTACCATAATTTTGGGCAGCCAGTCTTTAAAAAAAGCCGATCGCTGCCGCCCTATCAATGCCCCATACTGCATCATGATGCATGCCTGATCAAACGTAAGATCGCCCGCTAGCTTATAGAGCGCATTGATAAAAGTTTTAACCCGAAACTGAAACTGCTCATCCCCTTGCACCAGGCTATAGGCCTCTTTCATGGTCAGCTTCTGCGGGAGTTCAATAGTTTTGCACTCTTTGCTATCAAACTCTTTTACGGTAAAGAAGAAAACCGTATGCGGCCCCACATACTGCTCAAGATAGCTTTTGAGCTTTTCATAATCTTTTTTAGCTACCATATCGATATTGCCAAGCCAAAAGATTAATTGTTGACCCAAGAAGGATTGAGCCAGTTGGCCCTGAATGGTTGCAAATGGAACTGATCCTGGATCAAGAACCTGGAAATGTTGCCCTTTTTGAGCCAATAATGGCTGAATTATCGTTGGAAACAGCAAATGCGGGTAATCAGCCCCTCTAAGGGCCACTACTGGCTTGCTTTCTTCATGTAAGCATTTGCTTAGTGATTGCATTAATTGCATGATTCTTACGGCTTGTTAAAGGCGTTTATTCTTGATGAATAAAGAATATCATGTTTTAGTGAGAACGTCCTTGAAACATTCCTTGGAGCTGCTCTTTTTTTGAAGCAAAGCGCTCTTGTTGTTGCTGATCAACCACAGAAAAAATCTGCTTAATACCAGCAATGGCACCTTCGCGCATTTGATCAAAAAGTTGCCATTCAATAGGTGCTTCTTCTACACCCCCTTGCATCTCGATTAATTTTCCAGATCGTGTCGCAATAAAATTAAAATCAGCCTGGGCATTATTATCTTCGCGGCAGTTCAGATCAACCATCACCTTATTATCCACAATCCCTGCAGAAATAGCTGCCACTTCATCAGTGATAATTGTTTCATCAAGCAAACCTTTTTCAAGCCATTTGCCAACGGCTACTTTAAGAGCTAGAAACGCACCGGTAATACTAGCCGTTCGCGTGCCTCCATCAGCTTGGATCACATCACAATCAATATAGATCGTTCGCTCACCAACTTTATCTAAATCAACTACCGAGCGAAGTGCACGCCCAATAAGACGGGAAATTTCCACATTTCTACCATTACGTTTCATCGTTGAAGCTTCGCGCGTGGTGCGAATATGCGTTGCGCCTGGAAGCATTGAATATTCAGCCGTAAGCCAACCCGACCCTTTGCCACGCAAGAATTGTGGCACACCTGGCTGCATCTTTGCCGTGCAGATCACTTTGGTTCTACCAAAGCCAATAAGCACAGAACCAGTTGCATTTGCACATATATTATAGGTAAAAGAGAGAGGGCGCACCTGATTATTGGTGCGCCCGTCAATACGTTTCATAGCGATATTATTCTGGAACCATATTCAAGCGAATACGATCACTTTCTGGATCATAGTTCTCAACTTCAATATCAAGTGGTTGCCCTACTTGATAACTCTGATCCAAGTTGCGTTGGAGTTCTCGAGGAATTTTAGAAATATGTAATAACCCTGAAACACCTGGAACAAGCTCAACGAGTAAGCCAAATTCTGCTACACGCCGAATGATACCATGATAGCGAGCCCCTTTATCAATTTGTCCGGCTAGAGTTTTCACCCAGATGATAGCCCATTCTTTTTCAGCTTCTGGACCAGAATAGATCTTAACGGTACCATCTGGCTCAATATCGATTGAGGTTTTGGTCTGCTCGATAATCTCTTTAATCGTTTTACCACCAGAACCAATAATTGCACCAATCTTATCTTGTTTGATTTTGATAACCGTTACTGTCGGCACCAATTCAGAAAGCTTCTCTGCAGGCTTAGTCATCACTTTGCGCATTTCATCCAATATATGCGCTCTACCCTGCTTGCATTGTGCTAAAGCTTTTTCAAACACTTCGCGTGGTAGCCCGCCTTTATATTTAATATCCATCTGGATGGCGGTAATACCTTTATCCGTACCAGCAACTTTGAAATCCATTAAGCCAAATGCATCTTCAAAGCCAGTAATATCAGAAAGGGTTTGGAATTTCCCATCGGTACTTTGCAAAAGGCCCATTGCAATACCACTCACCATATTTGTAATTGGCACACCACCATTCATAAGTGCCATTATTGAACCACACACGGTTGCCATTGATGATGAACCATTCGATTCAAGAATGTCTGAAACAATACGTATGGTATAAGGAAAATCAGCTTTAGCTGGCAAAACTGGTTCAACTGCACTTCGTGCTAAGTAGCCATGCCCAACCTCGCGGCGACTCGTACCACGCAACATTCGTGCTTCACCCACAGAGAAAGGAGGGAAGTTATAATGAAGCATGAAACGCTCTTCAATCGTATCACTCATGATACTTTCAATTTTTTGTTCATCAGAACCACCGCCAAGCGTTACCGTTGCAAGCGCTTGCGTCTGGCCACGCGTAAAGAGCGCAGAACCATGGGTAAACGGCAGTAAGCCAACATCTACACTAATTTTACGCACTTGATCAAATGCACGTCCATCAACCCGATGACCTTCTGTGAAGAAGAGTTCTGTGAAACGGGTTTTCATTTCTAGCTTAAGCACATATTCAATTTGCTTTTTAGGCAAATCATTATCAGTAATTTCTTGCTCATATTGCGTTAAGAAGCCTTCAACAAGCGAAGCAATAGCTTCGTTGCGCTTATCCTTATCCTCAATAAAAGTCGATTTTAAGCGATCTTGAGTTAGATACTCGCCAGCACGCTTAGTCCATTCTGCCCAATCGATATCATTTTCAACTGGAGCTTTTGCCTTGCCAACTTCTTTAACAATAGTCTGCTGCCATTCCACTTGCTTTTTAACAACGCTATGCGCTTGGAAAATAACATCAACCAGCTCATCTTCACTCATATGCGCAGCTGAGCCCTCAACCATGTTCACACCTTCATGATTCCCTGCAACGATAATACGCTCATCCGATGCTACTGTTTCCTGATAGGTTGGGTTGGCAATCCATTTGCCTTCAACACGAGCCATTTCCACAAGACCAACTGGCCCCATGAATGGAATCTGAGAAGTTGAAAGCGCTATAGATGTAGCTACAAATGCCAATGGTACAGGCATATGCACTTTATCAACTGAATATACTGTGATAATAACTTGAACCTGATTAAAATAGTTTTCTGGAAACAAGGGACGAATTGAACGATCGATTAAACGACTTGTGAGTGTTTCTTTCGCGCTCGGACGCCCTTCTCGTTTGAAGTAGCCACCAGGAATCTTACCTGCTGCTGCAAACTGCTCGCGATAATCTACGCTCAATGGGAGGAAGCCAGCAAACTCTCTTGAAGGACCATCAACAACCGTTGCCAAAACAATAGTGCCACCTTGTTGCACCCAGGCAGAACCATCGGCTTGTTTGGCGAATTTATCTAGGGTTACGGTATATCCAAGCTCATCTAATTTATATGTTTTTGCCATGAGTACCTTAAACTTTATATGTATTTATTTTCTTAGACCTAAGCGCTTAATAATATCTCGATACGCTTTTTCACTTTTGCTCTTAATATAAGCAATCAATTTACGCCGACGATTTACTTTTCTTAGTAAACCGCGTTTAGTGCTATAATCATGCGTATGTTTTTTAGCATGCTCAGTTAATGCTTTGATATCTTCGGTCAAAATAGCAGCTTGTACTTCTTCTGAACCAGTATCTTTATCATGCTTTTTGAACTCATCAATGAGTTGCTTTTTTTTCTCTTTTGTTATCATTTTCTTATAACCTTACGTTTCACTATCAATTCCAAAATTTAAATTTAGGTTGGTAAAGTCCGTCTTCGCTAAAAGCTTCGTCGGACAGTCTTCGCCTTTAATTTTCAATATCCATCTAATTTCAATATCCATCCCTTACAGAGACCGGCGTAGCCAGACGTAGCGCCATTTTCGAAATAGCGAAATGGGGCGTAGACTGGTAGGCACGAGCGGGATTGAACCGCTGACCCCTGCTACGTCAAAGCAGTGCTCTACCACTGAGCTACGCGCCTTTTGATATTTCAATTGGCCGTAGCGAAGTGCCACTGCCTGTCCGACGAAGCTTTATGCGAAGTCGGAAGCTACACGCGCCTTTCGATATTTCAACTTGTTACCTCCCTCATAGTATTACCTACAATGGAAGCTTGCCGAAAGGCGCCTTTATCCTCTACCGCCCTTACGCGGTTGGGGGCGCCTCCATCTTTGCTGCTTGAGCTTGTGCTTGCTGCTCATGCTCAAGCAATCGTGCACGACGCTCTAAATCCGGTACATCATCACCCAGGTATCTATCTCTAAATGATTTAATACCTGTACCTGCTGGTATCAGTTTACCAATAATTATGTTTTCTTTTAAGCCATAAAGATTGTCAACTGCACCAGATATTGCTGCTTCTGCCAAGATACGTGTTGTTTCCTGGAATGAAGCTGCCGCAAAGAAGCTTTCTGTTCCTAATGAAGCCATAGTAATACCCATTAAAATCGGTTTACCATTGGCAATCTTTTTGCCTTCAGCCGCGAGTGCCGAATTGACTTCTTGGAAATGAATACGATCCACGCGATCTCCAATAAGGAAATCAGTATCCCCTGAATCTACGATGCGTACTTTACGCAACATCTGACGGGAAATCACCTCAATATGGCGATCATCGATATTCACACCTTGTAAGCGATAAATTTCCTGAATTTGATCCACTAAGTAGCGATGCAATACATCTTGCCCTTTAATGCGCAGAATATCATGTAATACGGGAGAACCAGTCGTGAGCAGATCACCTGCACTTACATGATCACCATTGGCAACATTCAGCTGTGCACCACGCGGTACCAAGTAATCAAAGCTTTCATATGATGAAACCACACTAATTTTCAACATACCGCGCACAATCCCACCAAACACCACTTCACCATCAATATCAGAGATGATAGCAGCATCTTTTGGTGTACGAGCCTCAAAGAGCTCTGCAATTCTAGGCAGACCACCAGTTGTAATATCTTTTGTTTTTGAAATTTCACGAGGAATTTTCACAAGAACATCACCAACTGCCACTTTCTGACCGTTTTCAATATTTAGATAACAACCAGCTGGAAGGTAGTAATGAGCAATCTCATCACCTTTATCATCAGTAACACTGATTGCTGGTTGATAGCTTTCACCTCGCGGTTCAAGTACCATTTTACTCGTTAGTTTTGTTGATTCATCATATTTTTCTTGGAGGGTAACATTCTCTACCAAGTCTACATAATGAGCAGTTCCAGCTTTTTCAGTAAAGATCATCTTACTGTTTGGATCCCACTCAACAAGTTTTTTACCTGTTATAACTTTCTCACCATTGGTAACAAGAATACCCGAGCCATATTCAACCGTATGTTCTTGCAATTCACGCCCATCATCTGAAAGTACCACAAGGGATGCCTTACGACTTGAAATGATCGATTGACCCTCTTGATTTTTCACCGCATGGATACCGCGCCATTCAATAACACCATCATGCTTTGAAACAAAAGAACTCTGCTCACGCAAAACACTCGCCGTACCACCAATGTGGAAGGTTCTCATAGTAAGCTGTGTTCCCGGTTCACCAATCGATTGCGCAGCAATAATACCAACCGTTGTTCCAATATAGACAAGTTCACCTTTTGAAAGATCCATGCCATAACATTGTGTACAAACACCCCGTTTGGTTTGGCAGGTCATTACCGAACGAACTTTAATTTTATTCGCTGCTGATTGAGCTATTTTATCGATATCTTCTCTACCGATCATATGCCCTTGCTTTAAGATCAACTCACCAGTAATAGGATCATGAAGATCAGCTGCAAGGATACGACCATACACACGTTTTGAGAGCGGTAAAATAACATCGCCCGCTTCTTTAAGATCTTTAATCTCGATATAGCCAAGTGTATGGCAATCATGTTGCGTCACCACCACATCTTGTGCGACATCAACAAGACGACGTGTTAAATAACCCGAGTTTGCTGTTTTCAGTGCGGTATCAGCCTGACCTTTACGCGCACCATGCGTTGAAATAAAGTATTCAAATACGCTCAAGCCACCTTTAAAGCTACTGGTAACCGGAGTTTCCATAATTTCACCAGATGGTTTTGCCATGAGTCCACGCATACCTGAAAGCTGCTTAATTTGATCTTTAGAACCTTTAGCACCTGATTCAAGCATCATAAATACGGGATTAAATGGCTTGTCTTTTTTATCAGCATTGGTAAATGCAATTTCATCCTGATGTTCAAGCTCCCGGGACATTTCATTAGCCACTTCTGATGTTGCAGAACTCCAGACACTAATAACTTTATTGTACCGCTCACCATTAGTAATGGCACCATCCATATACATCTTCTCAATTTTGGCTACATTTTTTTTAGCCTTATCAAGAATCTGTTCTTTATTGGCAGGCACTACTAAATCTGAAAGTGAAATGGATATACCACCCATTGTGGAATTTCGGAATCCAAGACGCTTAATACGATCTAAGAATGGAGCAGTCTGAGCATCACCAAACGCGTAATACACATTTTCCACTAATTTAGCCAAATCACCTTTAGTCATAAGGCGATTAACCCAAACAAATGGAGATCCTGCAGGCAATGCATCAAAAAGAAGTACACGGCCAACTGTTGTATCAATGATTTTTTTATCAATACGGACTTTGATTTTCGCATGCAGATTAACTTGTTCATTTTGATATGCTGAGATTACTTCTTGTGTATCAGCAAATACGGTGCCCTCGCCTTTCACATTCAAGCGAATCTTAGTGATGTAATAAAGACCAAGAACCATATCCTGCGAAGGGACTGTAATTGGACGTCCATTTGCGGCAGAAATCAAGTTCTTCGTAGAAAGAACCAAACGCTTACACTCAAGCTGCGCCCTTTTACTCAATGGCAAGTGAACTGCCATCTGATCACCATCGAAATCGGCATTAAATGCTGTGCATACTAATGGATGAATTTTAATTGCCTTACCATCTACCAAGATTGGATAGAAAGCTTGAATACCAAGCCTGTGCAATGTTGGTGCACGGTTAAGGAGCACGATACGCGGACGTACCACTTCTTCAAGAGCATCCCATACTTCTGGTGTTCCTTGCTCAACCATTTTTTTAGCAGCACGAAGGTTTGGTGCAAGTTCACAACGCAATAATTCTGAATATACATATGATTTGAAGAGCTCAAGGGCCATAATTTTTGGCAAACCACATTGGTTCATATGTAATTCTGGATCAACCACAATCACTGAACGACCGGAGTAATCCACCCGTTTACCAAGTAAGTTTTGACGGAAACGACCTTGTTTACCACGGAGCATTTCACTCAATGATTTTAAAGGACGCTTATTGGAACCACGCACCGGCTGACCACGACGACCATTATCGATCAAACCATCAACCGATTCTTGAAGCATACGTTTTTCGTTTTTGATAATCACATCAGGCGCATCAATATCCATTAGTCTGCGCAAACGAATATTACGGTTCAATACACGGCGATATAATTCATTTAAATCCGAACTTGCAAACCGACCACCCTCTAAAGGTACAAGCGGACGAAGGTCTGGTGGTAATACCGGCAATACAGTCAGCACTATCCATTCAGGTTTTAAATTTGCTTGGTTGAGACCAGAAAGCACTTTCACACGACGCATAATCTTATGACGAGCAGCAATAGATGAACTTTTTGCATACGCTTCTTTAAGATGCGCAATATCAGTAGATAAATCCATCATGCTCAAAATAACGCGAACTGCTTCCGCACCAATTTCTGCACGGAATTCATCATCATCTTCGTGTGTTTCTTTATACTGCTGATACTCAACGGCTGTAAGTAATGTTTTTTGTGGGAATGGAGAATTTCCTTGGCGAATCACCAGATACGCATCAAAGTAAATAACCCGTTCGAGCTCTTTTACCGGCATACTCATAATAAGACTTAGGTAACTTGGAATCCCTTTGAGGTACCAAATATGGCAAACCGGAGAAACCAAATCAATGTGAGCCATACGTTCACGACGCACGCGAGATTGAATAACCTCAACACCACATTTCTCGCATGTCACACCACGGTGCTTCATACGCTTATATTTACCACAGTTACATTCCCAATCTTTTACTGGCCCGAAAATACGAGCACAAAAAAGACCATCTTTTTCTGGTTTAAGTGTTCGATAGTTGATCGTTTCGATCTTCTTTACTTCACCATAAGAAAGAGTTTTAATCTTCTCAGGAGAAGAAAGACCTAAACGAATTGCATTAAACTGAGAAGCACTAATATATTCTTTAAAACGTTCTAACAGTTTATTCACCGACTTTCTCCCTACCGCTCTGGAATAGATCAACTTGTAATCCAAGACTTTGTAACTCTTTTATCAATACATTAAATGATTCTGGTAATCCTGGATCAGGAATTTCCTCACCCCTCACAATCGCTTCATAAACGCGATGTCTACCAGTTACATCATCAGATTTATACGTCAGCATCTCTTGAAGAGTATATGCTGCACCATATGCTTCCAGTGCCCATACTTCCATCTCACCAAAACGTTGGCCACCAAATTGTGCTTTACCACCAAGCGGCTGCTGCGTCACGAGTGAGTATGGCCCTACTGAACGTGCGTGTAATTTATCATCAACCATATGATTCAATTTCATCATATAAATAGAACCAATGGTGATTGGCTGATCAAAATATTCACTTGTTCGTCCATCACGCAATTTCACTGCACCTGTTTCAGGTATACCAACCTCAGCAAGTAATGGCTTAATATCTTCTTTATAGCGAGCACCATCAAAAACTGGCGTTGCAAAGTGCATACCCGATTCAGCGGTTTTGCGCGCAAGTTCTAATACACCCTCTTTGCCATGAGATTTTTCATATGAACCCACTATGTCTTTACCAAAATATTTGATAAGCATTTTTTTGGCATGTTCGTAGCCATCATCAAGTGCCTGTTTGACCTGGGAACCAATTTCAGTACCCACCCAACCAAGCATTGTTTCAAGAATTTGACCAACGTTCATACGTGATGGTACACCCACTGGATTAAGACAAATATCAACAGGGGTTCCATCATCCATAAATGGCATATCTTCACGAGGCACAATAATTGAAACCACACCTTTGTTACCGTGACGACCAGCAAGCTTATCACCTACTGAGATATGGCGCTTAGAAGCGATATATACTTTCACCATTTTAATCACACCGGATGGAAGAGGATCACCTTTTTTAAGCTTTGAAATACGCTCTTCTTTAAGGCCTGCTAAAATACGCAACTGGTTTTCATAGGTGCCATAAAGATGTGCCAGTTCATCGTTACCTGCCTTGCTATCAACCTTTAGCGCTCCAAGTTGGCTCATTGTTGCTGCTTCAAGTTTAGCTTTATCAAATTTACCCGCTTTGATGTATGGTTTTGCTGCTGTTGTTGCTTTTGCTTTTTGGTTAGCAAGCAATGTAATAAGTTTATCCTGAACCATTTCGCCCAAGAACTGCTCATGAGCTGCATACTCTTTTTCAAGCTTTTCAACTTGACGTGCAACTTCTTCGCGATACCGTTTATCTTTACGGATACCACTACGTGAGAATATTTTCACATCAACAATGGTTCCTTCAACTCCTGGTGAAACACGTAATGATGTATCACGTACTTCACGAGATTTTTCACCAAAGATAGCGCGCAATAGTTTCTCTTCAGGAGAGTATTGCACATCCCCTTTCAGTGTCACTTTACCAACAAGAATATCGCCAGGTTTCACACGCGTTCCCACACGCACAATACCATCATCATCAAGTGCACTTAGCGCACCTTCACCGACATTAGGAATATCTCGTGTAATTTCTTCAGGTCCAAGCTTGGTGTCTCGAGCATCAGCAGAGTACTCATCAATGTGAACAGATGTAAGCACATTATCAGCAACTAAGCGCTTACTCAACACAATAGCATCCTCAAAGTTGTAACCGTTCCATGGCATGAATGCCACAAGAAGGTTTGTACCCAGAGCAAGCTCTCCATCTTTTATCGCTGCACCATTGGTAAGAATTGTACCCTTATCAACCCGCTCACCCACTTTAACTATTGGTGTTTGATGGATCCATGTGCTGTAGCTTGAACGTCTAAACTTTTTCAGATGATAGATATCAATCCCATTGGCAATCCAATCATCACTGTTAGGGAATGAAGACTCATCTGCACGAATAATAATTTTTTCCGATGAAACATATTCTATCACACCAGGTTTTTTTGCACGCACTATAGCATTCGTGGCTGTTGTTACCGCACCTTCCATACCAGTACCCACTAATGGATTACGGCATTTCACCAAAGGAACTGCTTGGCGTTGCATGTTTGAACCCATTAATGCACGACTCGCATCATCATGCTCAAGGAACGGAATCAATGCAGATGCTACAGATACTAACTGCTTAGGAGAAAGATCGATGTATTCGATATTCTCTGATTCAGTATACAAAAAGTTACCATCATGCCGAGCAAGCACAGTACCTTTTTTTATCTTATCGGAAGTAAGCTCTTTGGCTTCCACCTGCGCAATAAATTTCTTACCCTCTTGGAATGCATCCAAGAAAACAAGATCATCCTGAATTATACCATTTTTAACGGGTTTATAGGCTGTTTCAATAAACCCAAGATCATTCACCATTGCATATGTTGCAAGAGATGAAATCAAACCAATAGTTTGACCCTCAGGTGTCTCAATTGGGCAAATACGACCATAGTGAGAAGTATGCACATCACGAATTTCATAAGTCGCGCGATCTTTCATCACACCCCCGGGCCCAAGAGCCGAAAGTCTTCTTTTGTGCGCCACTTCAGATAATGGATTGGTTTGATCCATAAACTGTGATAATTGGCCGGTTCCGAAGAATTCACGCAATACAGCGCTCAATGGTTTCACATTTAATAAATCTTGTGGCATCAAGGCTGCATGCATCTCTTGAATACGGAATCGTTCTTTAACAATCCGCTCAATACGAGAAAAGCCAATATAAACTTGGTTTGAAAGCAATTCACCAACCAAGCGAACGCGACGATTTCCTAAATGATCAATATCATCCAGCTCACCTTCACCCCGTTCACGCAACTTCACTAAATAGTTAATTGTTGCAAAGAAATCCTCACGGGTAAGCGTAGTAACCGTATCAGGAATATCTAAACCTAATTTACGGTTCATGCGTATACGACCAACTTTTGTCGGATCGTAAAGCTTGGTGGTGAAGAATATATTTTCTAGACGCTCAGCCACTTCTTTATAAGAAAGGCTATCACCAGGCCAGACCTTTGAATGAACTTCTTTAAGCGCTTCATCTTGTGTATGGCATTGATCTTGGCTTAACGAAAGCGCAATAACCGGTTGAAGCACATATCCAGGTGAAGAAACAAGCTCAAAAGTAATCTTTTTGTTTTTTGCAATAAGATCTAGAAGATCTTCCGTTAATGGCTGCCCTTGATCCACAAGAATTTCACCAGTGGTTGGATCTACCACATCTTTGGCTACAACCTTATTGACTAAACTTGCTTTACGAAGATGTAGCTTATCAA
>SDBT01014846.1_pt1 | contig 12398 bp, 6 predicted proteins | sample 2277101 | NCBI WGS metagenome assembly SDBT01 (sample SAMN10404973, study PRJNA504765) | marine sediment metagenome | isolation source: marine sediment core GS10_PC15, 103 cmbsf | place: Arctic Ocean: Southern Knipovich Ridge | collected 2010
AACGCTTCCCTATTGCCGCTCGTGCGGCTGGGATTACGTCCAGACCAACGACAAGGGTTCAGACCTTGTGTGTGACTCGTGTGGCGACGAACTCGTCAACTCCGGTTCAGCAGCCGGTCTCGACGCACCAGACAACCCCGGCTCGACACCGGGGGTAGCCGATGTGGTGTTCACGTTCGATGTGAACCCCGATGCGGACTTCAGTCAGACACGCCAGTCTGTCGATGCTGCACCGTTCACCCCGTGGGGGACGGACACCAGCCCGACGACCGTCGTCGGTGCTGCGGGTGATGTCATCATCTTCCAGATTCGCTCTGTGATGAACACGGTCTCAGGTCCGCTCATCGGTGACGTTCTGGAAATCACCGACACCGTAACGCCGTAGGGTGATGAAATGGCAGACCGTGGTCGGGCTGGCTACCAACCACACAGAAATCCCGCAGCCGTTTCCGCTCCCGGTTCGGGAAGACGTACCGATGGAGGAGCGGGAAGCACGAGCCAGCCGGTTCGTGTCCCTACTGGTGGGCGATACGGATAAGCTGGTGCCCTCGAAGCCCAGCAACGTGGTGCCCCTCTTGCCGCTTCGGGTGGCACGGCTCCACCGCAAGCTGGAGGAGGCGTTCCTGCCGGGGGCGCTGGACCCCCAGCCGCACCACCGGGAGGCGGAGGTGGGATATTCGGTCCCACAACGCAGCCGGGAGCCACACCCCAAGTAGGCGGTCCACGCCAGTCGATGGTGGAAGACCCCCAGATGTTCCTGCGTGTCCTGTACGGGGAGTTCCCTCATCCAGCCATCGCAGCCCTCTTGAGGCGAACAGGAAGTAATGGCTAATTACGGATTTGCAGACATCGTTTCTGAGGGTTCAGCCCTCAGGCAGAACGAACAGCGCAGGGAATCAGGCAACGCCTTTCGAGCGATGTCCACCCCTGAGCTTGCTGCATCCATCGCTGCCACCGCCAAGAACTATCCGAACATCCCGTCAGCCCTCGTCCTGTCCGGTTCCCTTGCGGGGCTGAACCCAGAGGACGACCAGTGGAAGCTGCTCGACCAGCAGTCGGTCGAGTACCGGGAAGGCATGTGGGGCAACTCAGGCTTTGGTCCCGTGGACTACCTCTCTGACTTGGCACAGGGCACATGGGGGATAGCCAAGACGATTACCCGTGGTGGGATGATTCTGTTCGAGGGTCTCTGGGAGGAGGCGCTTCCCCGTGGTCTGAGGACTGGTGTCCTCATGTACCAAGAGCCAACCCTTGGATTCGGTGGTGCCTACTCGCAGGCTTCCGCTTCGACCCTGACCCGTGCCACCGGACAGTTCTTCGGTGACCCTATGGGCAACATCGGTTCCACCCTTGCGAACTACCTCAACCTCCTGACCCCCGGCGCTGACCCCTTCGAGATTCAGACCGAATCGAGGGTCAACATCGGCTCAGGATTCTTCGCCAATTCACAGCTCGCAGGCGTAGACGACCTTCAGGTCCAGCAGTTGCAGAAGCAGGGATACTCCGAACGTGAAGCTGTCCTCATGGTCTCAGCAGACAAGTTCGGTTCCCCCTCCTCGGCGTTGTGGAGGGACGGGGCAGAGCGGGTACAGGTCACAGGGAGCAACGGCATCAAGACCGGCGTGTCCCTTGGGCGGCTTGCGACCATGCAGGTCTTCGAGCCGGGAAGCACGGCATACAACTGGATTTCAGGTTCCATCGACGCAGGTTCCCAAATCTTCTTGGACCCCAGCAACATCCTGACGGGTGGACTTGCCAAGGGTCGGCTCGCAGCTCGTGCCCTCGACGCTGCCGGTACCCAACGCAACAAGTTCGGTCTCGTTGACAACATCCGCAAGACGGTGTTCAAGACAGACGCTGAGGACGCATGGAACACGAGCATCGGACAGGGCTTCGCTCAGGCGATGACCGACTCCAAGGACAGCTACCACATCTACCGGTCGCTCAAGGGCGCACGAGCCAACGCCCCTTCCCGTGCGCTGGTCGAGGCGCTCCGTGAATCCGACAACCTGACCAAGACCCGTGACATCCTCAAGAACGCATCGGGCACCGAACTCGTCCAGAAGCCGTGGAACACCACCCTGACCGGCTCGCTACTGGGGCTTGACACCTCAGTTCGTGGCAAGGCGTTCATGGGGCTGTCCGATTTCAACGGCATGAAGTCGGTCAACAGGCAGGTCCGTGAAGCCACGGAGAACCTGATGCCGACCTACGGGGGCTACCGCCCACGGCTGCGCCAGAGGCTGGAATCCAACTTCCTCTACGAAGGTGGAGAGCTGCGTCGGGTTCCCGGCTCACGCAACGGTCGTCAAGCGTCCCGCCTGTTCTCACAGATGGCTGGGCGCTCAATCAACATCTCAGACCTCGACAGGGGCTTCGAGGAAGTCATCGACATGGCTCGTGCCCTCGACTCCTCCGTTGAGGACATGGAGAAAGCCCTCCAGCAGTGGAGTGCCCTCGATGCAGATGCCACGTTCGGTGAGGCGCTCCAAGTGGTCGAGTCCCTGCTGGTCCCGTATCGCAAGAAGCTGCAAGCTCTGGGGGTGTCCGATGCGGTCATCCAGAAGCAGACCGCTGTCTATCAGGACGCTGAAACGATGCGAAAGTATTTCGTCAACCGTGCCGGTGACACTGAAGACCCCGGCGTGTTCACGATGCTGCTGGGTGACGGTGACGAGGTAGGCATCCCACTGGCTCACACGCTGTCGGAAGCCACCACCAACGCCATCCCGGTTCCCGGTCGTGACGGTGGGCGCATGATTCGCAGGATGACCGACTACCTGTACCGCTCAGAGTCGGCACTCAATCAGGTGCGACTCGCTGAGGGTCTGGATGTGAAGCAATCCATCTTCTACGACGAGGATTTCAACAGGCGCATCATCGTCCGTGCAGCCGACCAGTTCACAGGCATCTGGCGCAACATGGTTCTCCTCCGTCCAGCGTGGACGCTGAGGGTTGTCGGTGAGGAGCAGGTTCGTGCTGCCGCTGCCGGTCTCCATGTCATCAACAATCCCATGAAGGCGCTGAACCTGTCGCTGGCGAACAAGAACCTCAAGCTGGGGATGACGACACGCAAGAAGTTGCTCCAGTCCGACCTGTTCGAGAACTCGCTCATGTACTCAGACGATTTCAATGCTGCAATGTCCATGCGCTCAGGCTCGTGGTTCGACAGCTTCGGTGGTGCTGGGGCAGAGACATGGACGAGGTATGCACAGGACTCTGAGGATTACAACAAGTGGTGGTTCCGTGAGATGAACCAGCTCCAGTCCGACGAGGTGTCCAACTACATGGCTCGTGCCATCACCGACCCTGACGTTCCCATGAACCTCGATGACATCAAGTTCGAGTTCAGGGAAGGCAACCTCACCCACGCTCGTGAGAAACTTGCCGACGCAGGAAGCTCGCAGCGCCATCGTGCCCTCCTGACCGATGAAGGTGCTGATGCCTACATCGACTCCCTGTTCGCACGCATGCACCTCAAGACGGGCGGTCGATACAAGACGCTCCGTGAGGATGGCTGGTGGTACAACGATTCAGGTGACAGGCTGGAGTTCGCAGGCGATGCAGACCTCGCCCTGATACGCCAGCGCTTCTCAGGTACTGAGTACGGTCCACCGTCGCCACGAGCGACACGCACCCCGTATGGGGAAGCCCAGCCAGAGGCACAGAAGGTCGGTCGCCAGCGTGTCAAGGCACGCACCCATGACGAGTACCAAGACCTCCTCATCCGCTCCGGTCGCTCAGAGGAGCATGTGCAGAACACGATGCGGAAGTTGGAGCGTGAGACCGCCAAGGATGACAGGACGTTCAAGCTGCTCGATGCTGACCGTCGCTCTGTGGACATGGCTGAGGACGCAATCCTGCCCTCAGATGTCATCACGGATTCACGAGTCCTCAAGTTCGAGATTGTCGAGAATGGCAACGAGGAGCTGATTCGCTCCATCGGCACAGGCGACTTCCGTGGCATCAACTTCGACGGGAACATCACGGCAGCCATCGAGCGGGACATGACCAAGGCGCTTGGCAGCTACAGGGAAGGTGGCGATGTCATCGTCCCTGATTTCGTCAAAGGCGTTGAGGACACCAAGAACTCTGCCCTCTACAACAACATCGAGGAGAAGTTCTACGACTCCCTCATGGGCAAGCCGACGAACCGCTACTCCCGCTCACCGGTCTTCTTCCGTGCCTACTGGCGTGCCGTTGACGACCTCATGACTCAGGGCGTGATTGACGAGCGCACCGCCACCAAGATTCAGCAGGTGCTTACCGATGGTGGTGGCATCGCCATCGACGGTGGACGGCTCAAGTCAGCGGTCAGCCGCAACGCCCGCATGGAGGAGCAAATCAAAGAGACCGACCTTCTCCTCGTCAAGTACGAGCAGGAGTACGGAGACCTGTCGGGTGAAGCCGGTGAGGTGGTCAAGAACCTCCAGACCCGCCTTGCCCGACTTACCGAAGGCGATGTCTACGACGTTGGCAACTTCAACCGTGCGATGGATTCAGCACGGGACGACCTCAGTGGCATCTACGACGACATGGACGATGCCATCGAAGCTGCGACGAAGAACGAAGCCATCTCGACAGCGGAACGCTCAGACCTCATCGACAGCCTCCAGACCAAGAAGCGTGAAATCGAGAAGAAGCTGAAGCAGCTCGACAGCAACCGTGACCTCGACATCGACGCTGTGGACGAGGCGCTCTACAAGGCAATGGACGAGTTCGGTGGCGACGGCTACATCGGTGGACTCGACCCTGCCAACTCAGATGCGATGTCGAACCGTCCGACAGAGATGGAAGACCTCATCGAGCGACGGGTCAAGGAGCTGGAGCAGCAGGGCGAACTCACGAGGCGCACCGTATCCCAGAGGGATGTCTACCCAGAGTCAGGGATGATTACCGGCGAGCGCCCGATTGCCCTCACCCATGACCCCGTGGCTGGCAAGAAGGGCGACTTCCCCGCAATGCGCCACGCTGAGAAAGCGGAAGACATCGCCAAGGAGACCGGTCAGCCCATCCAGTACCGCACCCTCAAGTCGTCAGACGACAACCAGTTCGGAACGTGGGAAATCCACATCGGTGAGACTGCCGGTCCCGGCACAACAGGCGAGTTCAAGGTCGTCATCACCCGCACCAAGACCGGACCCCTCAAGTCTGAGACTTTACGAAAAGTAAAAGGGCGTTGGAGGAAGTCGAACCAGAACGACCTCGACACATGGGCGAGGCAGAAGAAGCAGGGTGTACGGCGCACCGAAATCACCGAACAGACAGAGGTGCTACCCGCAGAGGTTCCCCGTGGTCCTGAGTTCGACATCTACGCAGACGAAATCGAACCTTCTGGTCTGACCACCATGCGGACCCCTGAGCCTCTGACCGCTCGTGAGCGTGAGATTGCTGTTCGTGAGTTGGGCGCAACCGAAGCCCAGCTCCGTGATGTCAACGAGATTCCGAAGTTCAAGGACGCAGCAGCGAGCCGTGTTCGGCAGGAAAAATCTCGAGCCGTCGAGTTCGACAACGCCCTTGCCGGTCGCCCCTCCCAGCTCCTCTCCATCTCTGAGGTGGACAAGATGGCGAAGGCGACTGCCATGACCACCGTGCAGGACTTGATGTACGACCTGTCAACCAAGTCGGCAGCGTCAGACATGCTCCGCAACATCTTCCCCTTCGCTGAGGCGTGGTGGGAAATCATCTCCACATGGTCGAGGCTGGTGCAGGCGAACCCGAAGGTTCTCCAGCAGTTCCAGAAGGGCTACAACGCTGTCCAAGAGGATGTCCGACCCTTCGACTGGACAGACGCTGAAGGCAACGTCCATCAGGGCGCACTGCCGGGAGCTGAGATGCAGGTCGAGGGCTATGAAGGCTCAGGCTTCTTCTACGTTGACCCGTCGTCCCAAACAGAGATGTTCGCCCTGCCGTACCTCAGCCAGATTCTGTCCGGTAACTCCGCTGCCGGTCTTGGTGTCGGTGCTGCTGTCGGTGGTGGGCTTGGTGGACTGTTCGCTGGTGCCCACGGTGCTGGTCCGATGGGCGCTGCCATCGGTGCCGTCACCGGAGCCGCTGCTGGGTTCGCAGCATCCAAGGCTGGACTCGTGCCTGAAGGCGAATCCGTTGACCTCAATTTCAATGCACAGGGACTCAACATGGCGGCATCGTCGCCACTGCCGGGGCTGGGACCGCTCGCTGCGGTGCCGGTCTCGTGGGTTCTCAACATGGGTGGCGAGGCGTGGGAGCCACTGGCTGACCTCGCTCTCCCGTTTGGTGACCCTGACCTCGACACTCCCGGCGATTGGGTGGATTCACTCATCCCGCCGACTATCAAGAAGTTCATGCAGGCGGTCAACATCGGTGACTCTGATGCCATGCGAATCCGTGCCAACACCACGATGGAAGTGGCAGCCATGATGGTGCGCCAGAAGGAAGGTTCGTTCAACACGCCAGAGCAGATGAAGGCGACACTGGACGAAGCCTCCCGTCGTGCAGGGTGGCTCTACGCCATCAGGGGCGTGGCATCGTTCACGGCACCGACCTCAGCGACCTTCGAGTTCTCCCACCAAGACAAGAGTGGCATGTGGTTTGCGACACAGACGATGAGCAACGAATGGAACCGCATCAAGGAGGAGCAGGGTGGAGACCCCGCAGCCGCCTTCGATGAGTTCATCGGCATGTACGGAATCTCCCCATTCACCTTCCTGAAGGGTGGCACGGAGACCATCGTTCCAAGCGCCCTCACTGAGCGGGGCTATGCGTGGGAGAAGCAGAACGAAGGCATGTTCACCGACTACCCCCAGACGGCGTACTACGTCAACCCTGTGGACCCCCTCGATGATGTCTTCGACTACGACGCATACGTTGAGAGCCTGAGGGAAGGCACCCGTGTGGCGCTGTCACCTGAGCAGTGGGCGATGAAGTCGAACCAGTTGGCTGCCAACATCACCTTCGAGCGGTTCCGTCAGTCAGCCGATGCCTACATGGTTGCCAACGGGAACGGTGCTGCCGTGACCTTCCAAGTCAACAAGCAGCTCTACGGTCTGAAGGAAGCCCTGAGGCGGGAACACCCCGGCTACGGGATGCAGTTGGCAGGCAACGTCCAGAGGCTCACCCTCGATGAGCAGTTGCTGGAGTTCGAGCGGTGGACTCCAGAGATGTACGAGACCGAAGCAGGCAAGGGTGTGAAGCTCTGGCTTGCTGCCCGTTCCAGTGCCGAAGCCAGAGGCATGGAGCTGGGAAATAGCAGGAATTGGTGGAAGACGAGCAATGACTGGCAAGCAATACAATTGAGGCAGGAACTAGAAGTCATCGCTGCTGCCACCTACACGAAGTACCCTGAGTTCCAATCGGTCTACACGGGTGTCTTTGCCTACGAACTCGAAGGAGCGAACAGTGGCTGAACTGAAAGACGAACAACTCGTCGCAATATCACTCCTGACGGGTGACCGGCAGACCGTGATGAACGCTGTCAGGGAGATTGGTGCTGCTACCTCTGCCAGCCAAATCGTTGCCATCCTCGAAGACAACGGTGTCTCAGGCTCTCAGGCTCGTGCTGCCGTGCAGGGACCGGATGTCACAGAGACCGCTACCGACATCGCTCGACAGGCTGGCGACCCTGTTGGCATGCGTGGCTCCGCACAGGACGCTGAAGGCAACTTCTCGTGGAAAGAGTTTTTCGACATCTCCAAGGAGATTGAGGCGGTCGCTGACTGGATACATGACCCTGAGGTTGACGTTGATATCAAGAGCCGTCAGGGGCTGACCAACGCACAGGAAATCCTGCTCGGCAATGCCTCACCGGAGATACAGGATGTTGTGAACCAACTCCTCGATGCCGGTGTGCCCATCAGGGGTGGAGTGCTGCGTGAAGCCCTCAACGCCGAAAACAGCTCCGCTGCCCTACGGGTCATCGCTGCTTCGTCTAGCTCGTCTGACCTCAAGAAGCTGAACGAAGCCATCGACCAGCCGGGGGCATACCTCACCAACGTCCTACAGACCGGCGACGGCACTGAAGGTGGCATCCAGTACATGAGTGCTGAGGCGCTGAGGGAACAGGGCATCACTGCCCAGCTCTCAGAGCGCCACGACGAACTCATCGGTGACGGCTGGGGTGTCTACATCAACGAGGAGAGCGACGGCACTCTCGAAGTCCTTTACGTTGACCCTGACGGTGACCGCCGCACCATCGACAGAGCCGGTCAGGATGTCGGACGCTACGACAGCGGCACCGGCAAGATTGAGGGCTTCATCCAGCTCGACACCCGTGCGCCTATCGGTATGCAGACGGGACAGTTCATCCCTGAAGGCGACCGCATCAACGTGGTCGCTGGTCGTGCCGACGCTGAACTCCAAGAGTTCTTCGACCTGTACGGGTGGGAGTACACCGACGTTGTGAACGACATGGACTTCGAGGCTGTCCTGCGTGAGAACGTGGGGGTCAGCCAAGGTCTCATCAACCTGTTCAAGCGGGGCATCTTCCCGTTGATGGAGGAGTTCGAGGGTGTGGACCTCGACATCGACCTGCACTACCAGTACCTCGCAGGCGAGAACGTCAACATGTTCATCGACATGCCCAACGAGGACTTCGCTGGCTACCAGAGGAAGTTCGAGCAGATGGGTGTCTACAAGGCACCGGAGTACGGGAAGTTCGACCCCAACCTCATCAGGGTCATCAACTCGACAATGGCGTATGCCAACCACAACTACGAGGCGAGTCCTGTTGGCTTCGACCAAGCCATTGGTGACATGCTCAACAACAAGGCGCTGGCATCGGCATGGCTGGGTGGCTCATCTGGTGGCGGCACCTCACGGGTGTGGCGACCACCTGCGTACCTCTCACCTGACTATGCAGAACTCTCCCAAGCTGTGAAGCTCACCTTCGAGCAGAAGCTGGGTCGGGCACCCTCAGGGGCAGAGATAACGCTCCTGTCCGACAAGATGAAGGCTGACCACCGTGGGGAGTTCGACGCTCAGGTCGAAGCCCAGAGGCTCCAGTTCTTCGGGTCGGGAGCGCCCGACGCTGGTACCGTGCAAGATGTGAACTATGCCGCACGCTTCCAAGAAGACTTCGAGGGCAAGTACAGCGACGAGCTGGGCACCCTCGACCGTGGCGACATGCAGCGGGACATCATGCAGAACGCCCTTGGTTCTGTGCTGTCCGCTGACAGAGCGATTGGATACTGATGCCCGTTCTCACAGGACCAGACCAACAGCCCATGCGTCCCGTGGGCGCACCGGGAGGTGTCATAGACCCCGACCTCTCCCCGGTCACACCACAGCAGGAGCGGTCCAAAGAGCTACAGCAGTTCATGATGTCGGTGAAGCGACAGTCCTCAGGCTCGTTCCAAGGCAACTACCAATCCAACGGTGGTGCCTATGGCATCGACGCTGCCCGTTGGGACATGATGGCTCGCAGGGCTGGGCTTGACGGGGCAGACATGCGTGACCCCGGTATGCAGGACTACGTTGCTGCGTGGACGATGAAGGCGCTCTACTCGAAGTACCAGAATTGGAACCTCGTGGCTCTGGCGTGGTCGTCAGGTAGCGGTGCTGCTGATGCGGTCATCGTCCAGTCACGGAAAGACCCTGCTGCGGTCAACCTTCAGGACATCGCCAACTTCTACGACGCTGGGTATTCGACAGCCGTGATGAACAACATGGCGAACCTTGGATACAAGGGCATCACGCAAGAGTCAGATTTGACACTTGAGGAGTCGGTGAATCGCCCGACCCGTGTCATCACCGGCACAGGCAGGGTCTCCATCGAAGACACCTACAACGCCACAGCCCGTGCCCTATGGGATGAGGCGAAAGCTGAGGATGCCAAGGCGATGCCTTCAGCGACCGAAGTGCTGTTCGCACAGATAGACGAATGGTCACAGTCGGTGGCAGGTGGTGCCCGTCGAGATTTCCGAACCGACGTATCATCTGTTCAGGCTGAACGAGGGATGACCGACACAGAGTCCAAGGGGCAGGAACTCTCCCCCATGAGGATTGAGGAGCGGGAGTAATGCCACTTGGTGACAGAGGCTCAGAGGTCAAGGAACTCCAGAAGTCGCTCAACGACCTTGGTGCCAGCCTCACCGTCGATGGTGTCTGGGGTCCACTGACCCAAGCTGCCTACGAGCAGTGGGGTGGCGAACTCGACCCTACAGGTGACCCCGCCGACCCTGATGCTCCAGCCGAACCGGTAGACCTCAACCCGAACCTCGAACCCGGCGTGGACTACACGCCTGACAACGAGCGTGGACGTTTCAACGTCATCGGTGGCGACCCCGAAATATGGTTCAACTCAGACACCGACACATGGATAGTCATGTACGAGGTTCCCGGCAAGACCCCACCCATCCCTGTCTACTGGAACATCCCAGACGAGTCCACCTTGCAGGCGTACTTTGGTCCTGATGCCACGCCGGTAGCGGACAAGATTGTCACCGACCAAGACATGCTCGACTTCGGTGCCCTGTTCTCTGGAGCCTCCACGGAGATTGGTGCCACCGACCAGAATCCGCTCGAAGGCTGGGCGACCCTGTACGAAGACCAAGCCAAGGTGCGCCCCTACCTCCGTGACCCTGAGGTGCTGTCCAAGATTATGGCTGCGAGCATTGAGGGTCGTTCCATCTCGAAGGCTGAACTCGAAGGTACGAGGTGGTGGCAGGGCAAGACAGAGGGTCAGCGTGAGTGGGCAATCATGGCTGAGGCTGACCCCAAGACAGCCCAGCAGTTGCTCGACTCGAACAAGCAGCGTGTCACCCTCGACCTTCAGAACTCTGGGATAGCCGACCCGTCCGATGAACTCATCTCGCTGATGGTGAACAACTTTACGAACGGCACATGGTCAGAGAACCAACTCGTCGCTCAAATCACTGCCGTGTCTGACCCATACTCGCCGTTCGAGATTGACCCTGAGGTGCAGGCGGTCCTTGGCGGTGTGCCTCTCGATGGCACCCAGCGTGAAGAAGACACCGTGGCAGACCTCCTCCAGAGATGGTTGGGTCCGGTCTACGGTGACTGGACGCAGGACCAGATTTCGGTCAAGGCAGGGGAACTACGGAACGACCCCGATGGGCAAATCAACTTCGAGAACCAGTTGCGTGCCCAGCGTGTAGCCATGTTCCCCGTGTACGAGGACGAGAGCCTGACCTATCAGGACATCGCCCAGCCGTGGCTCAACTTCTGGCAGCAGAAGTGGGGCGTGGCTGCCGACGAGACTGACCCTCTGTTCCAGCAGATTCTCAATACGAACGATGCTGTTGAGAACGGTGCATCCCTCACGAAAGAGGGACTGCGGCGAGGCATCGGCAAGGTGTCGAACGACATCCAATCCAAGATTACAAGAGCCACCGGTGGCTCCGTGGCGAGGTAACGCATGGCTACATGGGAACAACTGAACCAGACATACGGGACGGCGGTCATCAACTCCTTGCCTCCGTGGATGGCGAACGCCCCTGACCTTGCGAGTGCCTTCCTGTACGAGATGATTGACGTACAGGGCGATTCTCCTGACGCTGCGAACAACGCACTGGAGACCATCAGGATTGCACCCCAGTATCAGGCGATGTACGACTACCACTTCGCTGGTAACCGGAGACCGGATGGAACACTGCGCCTCGATGAGAACCAGTACCTCTCACGCAAGCAGGGCTACCGGGATGCGATTCTGGCGGTCAACCCGAACATGAATCCTGAGGTGTTCGAGGAGGAGTTTTCTCTGCTCATCGAAGGTGGTGTTGACGAGACAGAGTTCGGTCGTCGTGTCGATGCGCTCTACACACGGGTGCTGACACAGGGACCGGACATCAGGGAGTATTACGGAGCCAACTTCGGCATCAGCATGACCGACGAGGGCATCCTTGCGAGCCTCATGTCTCCTCGTGTGCAGGATGCCGTCCTCGCCAAGCAGCTCACGATGGCTGAGATTGGTGGTGAGGCTTCCATACGGAACTACGACATCACCAACGAGTTCGTGACCATGCTCGAACAGGCAGGCATGGACCGGGAGGCAGCGCAGCGGATGTTCGGCAGTGCTGACCGCCTGCTGCCAGCTTTGCAGTCCCTTGCCGCACGCCACGGTGACCCTGACGACACGTTCGACATCACAGAGTTCGCAGGCGCAGCCTTCCTCGATGATGCAGAACAGGTACGTCGAGTCACCAGATTGACGGCTCAGGAGGAGTCCCTGTTCACAGGTGGAGCAGGGGTGGACATCGTTCGTTCGCAGTCCGGTGGCGTGTCGGGACTCCTAGATGTGTAAGTGGACCTGCAATTGCAGGTCTATCTGTGGTACGCTCACATCCTCATCGGGGAATCCCCCGCACCCGATGACGTAACTGGGGCGACAGAGGTTTGAGGTTGTGAGCTGCGGCTCCCTCCTTCTGTACGCCCAATCAGCCGCAGCCAGCCGATAAGGACTC
>SDBT01014847.1_pt1 | contig 12398 bp, 15 predicted proteins | sample 2277101 | NCBI WGS metagenome assembly SDBT01 (sample SAMN10404973, study PRJNA504765) | marine sediment metagenome | isolation source: marine sediment core GS10_PC15, 103 cmbsf | place: Arctic Ocean: Southern Knipovich Ridge | collected 2010
GAAATATCTCCCAAAACTCAAAGAACTCACTACCATCCTAAAGACGTCTAGTACTGATAAAAAGGAGATTTATCAAGAACTTTATGGCATCTTTCTCCAGTCGCATATGATCATGAATAAGATCTGTTCATGGAAGAGAGGAGTTCCTCTCAAATCTGCAGTGAATAGTATCTACAAAGAACTCCAAGTCTACTATAAGGAGCAAAACATTACAGTGGATAAAAGCTTGATAAAAAATGAAGTGGAACAATTTAAACGCATAACGAAAGGAAAGAAGAATGCCAAAGTTCTTGAGTTCTTCCGTCACCCTTTTCAAAGTCAAGTAGGGTGCAACAACCTAAATACCAATCCCCGTTTTGATATCTCCTCCCTAGAATGGTCTAAACAAAAACCCCCGGAAATTCGTGAAACGGGTATGTTCTCTTCAAACTCTGAGCGTCGCGCAGCTATTGAAGCCCTGGAAAGTAGAGTGTAATAGGTGTGTGACAATCAATGGCTCAAAAACTTCCTAAAAGGTCTCATACCCTCGACTGCAACAAGAAGCTGTTGCAATGAGTTGTCTCTCACAGAAGAGACCATCCTTACAGTGGGATGAATCTAGAGTCCTGAATAAAGTAGCGGGCTCGACAATGAAACAAAGGATAAATATCCGGCTTCTCTTTAAGAGCGGAGCTCATCCCTCTTCAGAGCTATAGATGAGACTCTTTGAACTATATAACAGGGATAGCTCCATCACAGAGAGCTTTTAACAAACAAGTTAGTATGTATTTATTACCCATTTGTCATAAATTGTAAAAACAACTATATAAAAATATAGGTTGGACAGGAAAGCTAGATCTTCTATATCCTTGTTGAACAGAAGAGAGCTAAGCAGGATGAAACAAGAAAATGAGCGAAGTTGGTAGAAATGATCCCTGCCCATGCGGATCAGGAAAAAAGTATAAGAAGTGTTGCGGATCAAGTAGTCCACCCAAGCAACGCAGCTTCTCTCCAGTAGAGGCTGAGCAGGGAAAACCCAGCATTCAAAGGATCACAGGTATGGTCTCCCAGATGCTGCGAAAAGGCGCTCCAGAAAGCCCCGATAAAAAAAACAGTGAAGACTCTTCCTCTTAAACCATCAATTTGCTATAAATGCCCTCTAACTTCGCTGGAGTAGCTCAATTGGTAGAGCATCCGACTTGTAATCGGACGGTTGAGGGTTCGATTCCTTTCTCCAGCATTCCCTATATGGGGGTGTCGCATAGTGGCAATTGCAATGGACTGTAAATCCATCGACTTCGGTCTCCGCCAGTTCGAGTCTGGCTGCCCCCATTTCCTCTATGAAAAACCCATATTAAAATGTGCCAAAATTCTATCGCCTAAAAGTAGCTGAGGCACACTCATGGCACACAACCTAATGATTAACTATGACAATTCTTGGCTTGCAAAGCTTTCTTCGGTTTTTTTGAAAGAGTATTGTAGATTCATTAATCTTTGCTTCAGGATTCCAGCTCTGTAGGAGAAAGCCGTCAAGCTCAAAACAAACAACATAAAAACTGGGTTCCATAATGTGATTTTTAAGATGAGTAAGTCCGACTCATCTTCCAAAGTGAAAAATGAGTTTAAGTTCTTCGCCTGTAATATGAGGAGCAAAAAGGAAAAGGACAAGAAAAGCAAGTCTTTAGAAATGATAGAAAAGGCATGCTTTATATAGTCAAAATCAGTGTATTCAAGAGATTTATCTAGGAATTTATTTATAAAAAATTTCAATGCTTGCAGTAGAATAAATCCAAAAAGCGCTCCGATTAGAGTGAAAAAATAGAAAATATCTATAGCGTTAAATAAAAGAACTAAACCAAAAGTCGCATAAGCCGAAAATAATAGCCGTTTGCCAAACATTTTTATTTGCTTCCAATTGGGCGCTTTAGACTTTAAAAGCTGAAGAACATCTCTTTTTACTTCCATATGTAGGATAATTCTTATAGTGCTTGCGATTCTTTTAGAATACGTAGATTTCTTGCAGATTCATAGCTAATAAACGATCCTTCTTCTGTTTTTTTGTAAGCTTCTTCTTCATGCGATGTTTTGAGGATTTTTTGTGGTCCGAAGGTTTGATATAGCTTTAATATAAATTCCAATGTCTCTTTTTCTCTATCTTCGAATAAAGTTGGGTCTGATGGAATTAGTACTTCGTATTTATGATTGTTTATTTTTTTAAGACATCCAGCTTTGACCAAGGCTTCATAAATGGGGCTATATTGATCAGGACAAGGACCAAGTTTTAGGGGTATATATCGAGCTCCAGTTAAGCTTACTCCATATTTCTTAAAATGGTAAAAATCGATGTAAAAATGCAGTTTGTTCAGATAAAGAATGGATTCTTTAGTATGCTCAACAAGAAATAAGGCAACATTTTTAAATAACTGTAAGTTAAACTTTATATTACCGCTGTATATACCTGGTTCATCTCGCTTCCAGTGAACGCTTAAGAAATTCATTTCAGCCGCAGCTTCGTCACATTTAAGGCGGATAAGTTCATCTTGACTTGCATCCTGTATATAATATGTTTCCCATCTCTTGATGCTGGCTTCCCCAGCACCCAAATAGCGAGCAAACGCTGATTGAGACATCCCTAATTCTTCTCGGTAGGCAATAATTTGAGAAGATGTAAGGAGATTGTGGTTTTCTTTATATTTATCTGCCGAAGCGCGTCGTAAAACACTCATTTGTTCCGTATTCATAAGTGGGGTTTGGCAGTTTTCACAAACCGTGCAAGGAACAATAACTTCAAGTGTTTCCCCTTTTATCTCAGGGGTGAAACGGATCTTTTTTTCAATAAATTGAGTTTTATTGCATTTCAAGCATTTCATAATTTCTTCTTTCACTCTTTCGAATATTTACATTTATGTAATGATACATAGTAAAAAAGGCCACCTTTGATAGAGAACTTCAAATACATCTGCTGTCTAAGCTGGTAGCTATACCATGAAAAAGCCCATAAGTCGTGATTTTCAATTTTAGACTCATAGCTCTTAAGCGGCGGATAAGCACCTTTATAATCTTCTGGGTGTAGTTCATTGATTAATTTCGAAATTAACTCCCATATTTCATCTGTTTGCCCTATTTCTAGGTTCATTAATTCTCCCACCACTTTATCGGGGTTGGCAAATGCTACCCGTCTATTTTCTAGAGCTTCCTTTGCTTCTTTTAGTCGCTTGTCGATTTCTCTATAAGTAGGACGCTTCACTATTCTTCCTGTATCAAATGACACCATCAAATGATACCAAAAACCAATATTTTAAGTCAATTTATGAAAATCAATAATTTAAATTACTTATATTAAATATATTAAGTGCAAAAGGTTAGCTAATTCACATGCAAAAAAATATTTTATTGTGCCTCAAATGTGCCTTTCCATTATGTAAAGTGCATAATCAGCTTATATTAAGTATCTTGAAAAGAGTAATCGAAAGATTCATACTCTATTGACTGATAAATCTCGTCTTTGTATGATAGCCAAAAAATTCTGAGAAAACTCATGGCCAATATACAAGAACGCAAATCGAAAGACGGAAAAACTACCTATAGAGTCCAGATTAGGCTAAAGGGATATCCTTCTCAAACAGCAACCTTTTCAAGAAAGACTGATGCAAGGAAGTGGGTGCAGCAGATTGAGAGCGCGATTCGAGAAGGACGTCATTTCAAAACAGCCGAGTCCAAAAAACATACCCTTGGGGACCTTATTGATAGGTACATTAAAACAGTAGTACCTGGAAAAAAGCAGTATGGAGTCACTCAAACAGCCCAACTTCTCTGGTGGAAGCAAGAGCTTGGGTCTTTTCTCTTGTCTGACATCACTCCAGCACTTATTGCGGAGAAAAGAGACAAACTTCTTCAGGGTTTCACCTATCGTAAGACTAAGAGGTCTCCATCGACTGTTGTTAGATACTTGGCGGCACTTTCGCATGCTTTTAGCGTGGCTGTTAGAGAATGGGGATGGATTGAAGATTCGCCGGTGAGAAAAGTCTCGAAGCCTTCGGAGCCTAGAGGACGAGTAAGATTTTTGAGCAGTGATGAGAGAGAAAGACTCTTAGATGTTTGTAAACAGAGTGCTCATCCTTATTTGTTCACAGTTGTGGTTTTAGCAATTTCCTCTGGGATGCGTTACTCAGAAATTATGAAACTTACTTGGTCGGATGTCGATTTTGCTAAAAAGCGCATCACGTTACATGAAACGAAGAATGGGGAAAGAAGGGTTGTCCCTGTTACAGGTTTTGCTTATGAGCTACTCAAAAAGCATGAAAAGAGTCGACGCATGGATACCTTGCTGCTATTTCCAGCACAAAAGGGACAAAACCCACAAAAGCCTGCTGTTTTGCGTTCTGCTTGGAATCGAGCGCTGGAGCAAGCAAATATTTATAACTTTAGATTTCATGACCTAAGACATTCTTGTGCGAGTTATTTAGCAATGAATGGAGCTTCCATTGCAGAGATAGCTGAAGTTCTTGGCCACAAAACACTTCAAATGGTAAAACGGTATGCGCATCTTTCTGAAGCACATACCGCTTCGGTTATTGAAAGCATGAATAAGAAAATTTTTGGATGAATCATGAATGATGAAAGGAAGAAAGCTAACCTGGAGCAGGAAAAGAGGAGAAACCCATTAAATCTTAAGTGGCTGAAAATAGATTATTTAACACCACCTCAAGCTACATTAATATACTATGGTATTGAACCTTCACGTGATGATTCAAGAAATATGCAAATTATTCAAGCCGTTGATTTCCTTGGAGTGCTTCAGGTTCTTACTGCCTCGGAGTTTATTTTGGTTCGATTAAATGCCATTAGATTTCCAGAGTTTGTAGCATGGCTGGAAGAAAAAGGGTTTGAGATTCCATCGCATCTAGAATCGATGGCAGATACTGCACGTTTGCAAATAAGAAAAGATGCCCCACTAAAAGGTGAGTTATTAGAGCTTGACACTAGGACGCTTAGGCCTGAGCAGAGATTTAAGTTTTTTTTACGTTGTTGGGCAGGAGACTATTGGAAGTTAGGTGGCAATATATCTGCAAGTGAGCTTGTAGAATGTAATAATGATTTTAAAAAGACTCGTAGCGATTGGGAAAACCGTACGAAGAAAAAATATGATGATGATACAATCAAAGGCTGGATTTCGGATATGAGTCCTAAGTCGAAAAAGAACGTATCCTAACGTTTGGTTTTTTTACCCTCTCGTTAAGTAACTTCATCCCCTTCATCGGTGGAAAATACCCCTCCGCACAACAAGGTATCCCCATCGATAGTATTAATCCTTAGCTCTCATTCATAGAGACACCCCCCCTGTTTGGCGAGGAGGGGGTACTGTTATCTTCCAAATCTAGAATTAATTTCCATAATTCGTACTAATAAAGATTGTTCTTAATTGAAACCCTAAACCCATGAGGTAAATTATGGAAATAGTACAAAAAAACAAAACTGGACGGCTTTTGTCTGTAGCCCAGTTTGCAATAGAACACCCTGCTTTTAGCCAGCCAGCTTTGAGGCATCTAATATTTGATGCTGAAGCTAATGGCTTTTGGAAGGTAGTTAGGCGTATCGGAAAGAGAAAAATTTTGCTGGATGAGCAAGCTTTTTTCGATTGGGTTAACGAGCAGAATAAAGGAGGTCAAAATGAGTCCTAGAGATATGAGATTGTTAAGAAGTTTGGTCGAAGAGGAAAGGGTATTTGTACGTGACCTTCGCTCTCGAATTGGGTCTTTAAACCCTGCACAGAATGCACTGTCTTTAAGAAACCAGGAGTGGAGGATTCAAACCGACTATATAGGTATTCATGATAGGGACGGAGTCCTCTGTCGACCTGGCTATTACTGGATGGAAGAGAGTGAAAGGGAAAGAGCTCGAATCTTTCTTGAAAAGGCTGAAAGAGCGGCTGCAACCGCTCCATCAGCAAAACTAGATATTTCAGCTCGCGAAAGCAATAAAACATCTAATTCGAAAGATACCATAGGAGGAAAAGGATGAACAGCTTTTCTTCCAATCAAGCCCCCATTCCTTTGGGGGCTGCTTCTATTCCTAAGTGGCCTCAAGATATTTTCCCTGATGAGCTTCAGTCTTTTTTAAATGAATTGTCAGCGTCAACGGAAACACCTTTGGAGTTAGCGGCACTTTCTTGTTTTTCAATCCTTGCAACAGCGGCACAAGGAAAATTTTGCGTCCAAATCGATGCGGGGTACTCTGAGCCGGTCAATATCTGGACGTCTGTTGCACTTCCTTCAGGGAGTCGCAAAACGAGTGTATTCAATGCATTGATGGAGCCCTTGATTAGCTGGGAGCGGCAAAAGAAGGAGGAATTAGGGCCTAAGGTAGTTCAGGCTCAATCTGAAAAGAGAACTATGGAGGCAAGGATTAAGGAGTTGCGGCGCCAGGCTGCATCAGCTAAGTGCGATGAATTTAAAACGCTGAGCCAAGAAATAACTCTTCTGGAATCATCCATGGAAGAGGGAATTATTATTCCACATCTATGGACTGCTGACGTGACAGCTGAAACTTTGGCTGTTCTTATGACTGAAAATAAAGAAAGGATGGCAATTTTATCTGATGAAGCAGGAATTTTTGACATTATAGGAGGGAGATATTCAAATGGAATTCCAAATTTAGATATTTTTTTGCAAGGGCATGCCTGTAGCCCTTCTCGGGTAAACCGGAAAGGCAAGCCTCCTATTTTTCTAGAGAAAGCAACATTATCCGTTGGATTAGTGCCACAACCTGATGTTTTGCAAGGGTTGACAAAGAATCCTCTTTTTCGAGGGAGGGGCTTGCTTGCTCGATTCTTGTATGCCATGCCTATTTCGAATTTAGGAAATCGCACTTTAGATACTACTCCCATGTCATCATCTTCTTGTGCTAGGTATGAGCAAATCATCCATTCCATCCTTGATATTGATGGGAGTAATAAGGTCATTAGCCTTTCTCCTGAGGCATATTCAGAGTGGCATGTATATGCAGTAGCGATTGAGATTCAAATGAGCGAAGGGGGGCCTCTATGCTTTATGCGGGACTGGGCTTCGAAATTACCTGGGGCCATAGCCAGGTTAGCTGGGTTGCTGCATATTTGTCGTCACTCATGTGGAGAGCCGGAACTGGTCGCTGTTAGCATAGTGGATATAAAAGCAGCAATTCGCCTTGGGCATTGCTTAATTGAACATGCAAAGATAGCTTTTGATTCTATGGGTGCAGACCCAGCTTTAGATGGAGCAAGGGTAGTCTTAGGATGGATTAAAAGGACCCAACCAGAGCGATTTACCTTCCGTGACTGCCACTATGCCCTCAAAAGTCGATTTAAGCGTGCGAAGGACCTTGCTCCATCTATAGAGGTCTTGAAAGAGAGAAATCATATCTTTGAAAAAGATGAGGAAAATAAGAAGCCCTGCCGTCCCAGTAGAGTTTTTCTGCCAAACCTTATGATTTATTAAGGGTATGGATGAGGTTTTGTGGCTTTTGTCCCTTTTGTTCTAAATATCAACCAAAATCGAGAAGATAATATGCAAAATAAGAATGAATTAGCAGCTGAAAAGAGCTCCCATCTAATACGACCAGAAGCATCCCCTGAGCCCTTTCTAAGGTTCATCTATGTGAAGAATCCAGAAACGGGAGAGAAGGCTTTAAAAACAGTGGAGCTTTCTGATGGGACGTCTCCTAACGACTCTGGCTTTTTAGAAGGGGTATTAAAGGCCTTGAAGCGAGCAACAGGTAGTGACAACCCTGAAGTAGCTGAGAGAATTATTTCAGATACAGCTTGGGGGATGTCAAGTAAGGATTCTGAAGAGAGAATGCATGCTGTTAATACGCTCCTTCCTTCACTGAATCCTCTAGATGAGTCTGAAGCACTATTGCTTGGGCAATTTCTAGCTTTAAGAGACTCTGGTATGCAGTGTCTGCGTAGAGCAAGTGGTGCGGAAATGCTTTATCACATCAAAGAACTCTATCAGTTGAGCATTAAGCTTATGCGATGTGCAAATGAGACAATGCAAACTTTATTGAAATATCGCTCGGGTGGTAAGCAGTTGATTCAAGTCGTCCATGTTTCGGGAGATGGAAAGGCTATTATTGCAAATGAAATGAATCTAGGAGAGGGGATCAAAAATAATAATAACGTATAACCCCATGTATCATTGAGGCAGGAGGAATTGTATAATGAAAGAGCGGCGATGCCGAGCATATTCAAAGCGCTCCAAACAGAGATGCAAAAACTGGGCCTTAAGGGGAAAGGGTGTTTGCCGGTTTCATGGAGGGAATTCAACAGGGCCTAAAAGTTCTGAAGGGAAGGAAAGAGTGTCTAGAGCGCACTTTAAGCATGGTTTGTGTTCATCTTCTTTTCGAAGCAAACTGCTGAGCATGAGAAATTTTATTAAAATTAGTGATCGGTTATTGAAAAATTTTACTTACAATTAGTTTAAAATGTTTTAGTTGTTTCATTTTAATTAATAGTAATGTAAAATCTCTCTAAATAATTCACATTGAAATGAACTTATGCATAGACAGTCAAAGAAAATAGTCGTTCTAATCCTATCTGCATGTCTTCTTGTGTTGGCTGGCTGCTCTACTCAATATGGTTCAGAAGGATTTATTGGAGGGGGATTTTCGGAAACGCTAATGGCTGCTGATACCTATATTGTTACCTTCAAAGGGAATGGGTTCACTTCATATGAGAAGGCAATCAAATATGCTCTCAGAAGAGCTTCTGAGCTGACCCTTGAAAATGGGTACAAATACTTCTCCATTAACTCTTCAATGGACCATTCGAAACAGGTGGCTTACTCAAATGCTTCCGCGAATTCTTCCGGTCAGATTGATGTTTATAGGTGCTATAACTCGGTTCTAGGCCAATATAAAGGTTCAGGCTCAAGAAGTTCCTACTCGGGAATTATTACCAAACCACGAGTCAGCATAGGAATTAAGTGTTATCGAGAGAAGCCAAAAGATATAGAAGTCATTGACGCTAGGTTTTTCTTAGCAAGTAACTAACCTTTTTTTGAACTAGGAGTAATCATGGAAAATAATGAAGAATGGGAAGATGAGACAGAACATGATTTCTCGTCAATCCTTGTTTTTTTGGTAATTGCAGGTTTTGTAATATGGGTAGGGAGTAATGTTTACTCTGCATTTGAGTGTGAAGCTGAGGAATATTTTTTCGAATCAAAAGAGAACATAAAAGCTTTTTTTAGGATTATCTTTCAAGGCAGAAGATAAGAAATAACGTAGGCTTTAATTTTGTTGAAGGCACACTCATGGCACATTTCTGAGTGAAAACCAAGGAAACATTGCGAATATTTAGGATAAATTTTAGTTCTTAAGTTTTTGGTTGTTATTTCTTTGAATATCATTAGCTATCATGAGTTGTCCTCAAGAAAAGACTGTAAATCCATCGACTTCGGTCTCCGCCAGTTCGAGTCTGGCTGCCCCCATTTCGTTTTTTTAGGTGTTTGGTGCTCTCTTTTTAGTGTCTTTGTCCTAGCCCTCCTCGCCAAGCTCATTCAAGCTTGCCGTCGTCGCGTTAGAACAAATCCATCAAAAAATAGATGCCCCAAACACCCAAAAAAACTCATGGGGGCAGCCGCTGCCCTTTCTTTGTTTATGGTGGGTTTTTTTAGAGGAGTTTGAGAAGTAGTTAGAGGAGCTGTTAGAGGGGTTGTTAATTCTTCGTTAAAAAGCCAATATCTTCTTGGGAGCTGTCGCTCCCATTGAAGATTTTGGCTTTCTATCCTAAGGCTCCTCGCCAAGCTTATCCAAGCTTGCCGTCGTCGCGGTAGGATAAAGCTGAACACCCACTACCTCATGGGGGACTGCCGCTATCTACCATCAAGATCACTCTAGACGACGCTACGCTCCTTATTAAGGACTGAGTTATATGAGTCAAATAAATAATGAGTTCTGTGCTATATGACTCATTTTGACTCAGATGAGTGATAGATAAACCCTCATGGGAGCAGCCGCTCCCCTATTGGTTTTTAAGGGCGTTTTGTCTATTATTTTGAAGGAAGAGGGAGGATTATGATTCAAATTATTTATTATACTCCAGTTTATGTCTGGCCTCTATTTGCCTATCTGCTTTGGATAGGGTGGAGAGCCAGGAGAAGCTATGTCGCTTCTTGGAAAACGCTTCTAATTATGCCCACCATTTTGTTTGTCTGGTCAATTTATAGGGCTTTCTCGCATTTTGAGGTCGTCTCGATCTCTTTATGGGCGGTCAGCATAACTATCGGGATAGTGCTGGGAGCTTTGACCACTCGCAGGCTCGATCTGAGGTTTGACAAGCGACGAAGAGTGGTTGAAATTGCTGGCAATTGGACTCCGCTACTTCTGTCGCTTTCGATCTTCTCTTTGCGCTACTTTCTTGGAGCAACGTATGTGCTGCATCCTGAGCTTGCAGGAAGTGCTATCCTCATGGGAGTAGAGTGCATTGCTACTGTTATCTCTGGCACGTTTACAGGCAGGCTTATTGGCTATTGGCAACGAGCTAAAGAATCTCCGCATTGCGATCTTGCTGAAGCGAATGGTTGATCTATTTAGATGCGTTTAGGGTTATGAACCAACCCCAATCATCTGGAAAAAATCTGTGTATGAATTTGGGGATCTTATCTGTATCATATTTTGTTAGAAGGGGTGTGGCTTCAACTGTACTGAATTGGCGGAATAGATTATTTAATTCAGAGAGTGAATACGCTTTGGTGCCTATACTTTCAACGTGATTCCAAATCACATCTCTAGCGCTACGCCAAGGTTTGCCAGCGAGTAAACTGTGCTTTATCCAGAGTTTGATCACTCTTAATGAGCGGCGACCGTACATCATCCCAATAAAGAGCCCACTCTTTTTTAACACCCGATGTATTTCACTGATGATGAGTTCGGGATTTTGCGAGTGGTGGATTACCCCCCAGGAGTAGACTACATCGAAGGTGTTATCGTCATAGGGAAGCTGCTCTGCATCAATTCGTTTCAACTCAGATGATAAGTTGTGCATCTCAAGACGTTTTTTTGTGGTCAAAATTGCTGCATCGGTCAGATCGACTCCAAAACATTCTGCTCCTGCGCGAGCCCACTGTAGATGATCGGTACCCGCGCCCACGCCGACCTCTAAGATTTTCTTGCCATGATGGCGAGTAAATTGGGCAGAGGAGTGAATATAGGGTTCTATCTCATACCGATGTCTTTCAACCTTATCGAAATATTCGAATGAATATTCTTCAGTAGGACCGGTAATAGTTTGTGAGGTGCCACATGGCTCTTTTTCCCAATAGGAGCGAACCCTCTTATTTAAATCCATCTATCTGGCATGTGCTCCTTTTGAATCGAGGGTGGGAAGCTGAAGGAGAAGCCCTGCTTGATTCCCGCCGAGGAGTGTGGTGGGATATCTTCCGTTCCACTGTTTGATCGCTTGGTACTCAATGAGTTGTGGGGTAATTGAGGCGGCAATCTCTCGGTTGGCTTTTGCAAGGGCTGTCGCCTCTTTGATGATCTTATAAGCTTCGGCGTCGGCGTCGATGCGCTGTTTTTCTGAATTAGCGTTTGCTTGAGTGACCCTTATTATCTTTTCGGTCTCTGCATCGATCGCTTTGATGCGCTGGTTTTTCATCGCCTGTTTTTCGATCATTGCGAGGCGCTGCTCTTCTTGTTTTGCTAGTTGCACCTCTTCAACTTTTTTGCGTACGATCTGGGGCAATTCGATATTGCGGATTTGGATGGCATTTAGGCGGAAGGGCCCACCGGACAATTTCTCTCTCAGACTAATCTCGATCTCATTTCCGAGGGAGGTGCGCTTCACAGCGATCTCTTCGGCTTGGTATTGACCTGTCACATTCCTCACGACATCGCGCACAATGGGATTAATCAGCTTCTCAAAGTAGTTTTTGCCATACTTAACAAGGATCGTCTGGGCTTCTTTAGGAATGGGTGCATATTGAACAGTGATCTCGATTCCTATCGCCAGATTTTTACTATCGAGGACGATAATTTTTGGTTTTGTAATCAATCCCTCGCTTAGATTTTTTTCTCTTTCTCCCTGGTAATTGGCAGTCTGCATCTTCGTGTCAATGACACTGATCTGTTGAATAAAGGGGAGTTTAAAGTGTAGACCGGGCTCCTGCACTTCAGTGCTGTACTTTCCAAAAGTGGATAGAACACCGACGGTTCCGCTGTTGATGGTATAGACGCCATTAAAGATAATAATGGCAAGAAGAAGAAGGGGCATGAAGATGAAAATATGTTTGGGTTTGAGTTCGTTCATTGGGGAGATCCTCTGGTTGTTACTTTTTTGGTTGGAGTATAGCGTATAGGGGATTTTTATGCACCTGCTTGTAATTTTATTCTTCTTTCTCTAATGAGGTGATAATGCCCACTGTTTATGAAGAGCAGGTCTTAGT
>SDBT01014848.1_pt1 | contig 12398 bp, 8 predicted proteins | sample 2277101 | NCBI WGS metagenome assembly SDBT01 (sample SAMN10404973, study PRJNA504765) | marine sediment metagenome | isolation source: marine sediment core GS10_PC15, 103 cmbsf | place: Arctic Ocean: Southern Knipovich Ridge | collected 2010
TCTTTTAAGGTAGATCTTAAGCTTATTAATAAATCTTTTTTTGTTTTTTCTTGGCAGTTGACTCCGGGAACTTCTTCAATCCAGCCTATCCACCACTCTCTGTCATTTTTAATGACTGCAGTATACTGATTTGGCATGAGATATCTTGAAACCTTGTCTTTCATCATAGAAGAACCTCCATGAAAATTCAATGGGCAATGTCTAATGAGACATCTAAATATAATGACGAGATTATGCAAAAAAATTCTCATTTGCGATGAGATGCAGGGACCGCATAATAGAAATATTGCAGAAAAATAAGGATTGAGAGTATTTTGAATTTCAAAGATATTAAAGGAGAAGGCTTCGCAGCAAAATGCCAGGAAAATCTATTCCTCCCTTCGAGTCTTAGATTGTCAAAATCCATTTGATCCTCTAGAATAGGATTAACAAAAGAAATGAAGGGGATAGAATGAAAAAACAAGTCATAATTCTTTGCGCTATTATTTTGATCGGTTTTGCGTCCTGTGCAAAAAAGGTTGAAGAACCAGCTTATCCGGTTGTCATTGAAATCATCGATGATGTAACCATCCTCACCAATCCCGATTATCCACGCGATGGGAAAGTTCTAGATTTACTTGTAGAGGAGCTGTCTATTGGACTGGCAGAAGGACCTGAAGAATATATGTTGAACCGGCCTTTTGATGTGAAGGTTTCAGATGATGGAACAATCTTCGTGTTTGATTGGGGGGATGTGTGTATAAAAGTGTATGACAAGGATGGGAAGTATCTCCGAACTGTAGGACAAAGAGGACAGGGACCGGGTGACTTTGGAGGTCCCATATACATGGCTCTTTCCTCAGATGGAAAAATTTTTGTGATGGACTCGAGACTCAGAAGGATCTCTGTATTTAATATGACCGGGGAATACTTAAGAGGATTTCCTTTCGAGGGATTTCATATGGAGATGAAGACAGACAGCATGAACCGCCTTTACTATGCAAAACGATTTAATAAAACAGCAACCACGGATCTCCCTATATCAGAGGATTTCCAAGAAATCGAAGAGGTTGTCCAAATCTTTCGCAGCGATCCAAACGGCGAGAATTTATTTCTTTTCGGGGACTTCGAAGGGGAGAAAGTTCAAGTAAAAAGGACAGGAGCTGAGAGTGTAATGTCATTGAGCTCTAAATATAACATTGTTTGGGAGATAAACAGAGAAGGAATGCTGTATGAGGGATTCAATCAGGAATATAAAATTCATGTTTTTGATCAGAATGGAAAGAAAATTCTCACTTTCGGCAGGGAATATGAACCTGTGATAAAAGAATTTAGGATGGACGAACTTGTCCGAAAAAGTACAATGCCGGCCTATGATCCTCGCATTGGCTGGGTATTCGATGATGAAGGGAATCTCTGGATCTCAATTTATTCAGAAAAGGAAGGAGAAGTGGTCTATGATGTATTCTCCCCTGAAGGTCTCTATCTTAGGCAGGTCGTTCTTCCATGTAGGATATGCGAGATTAAAAAAGGGAAGGTTTACAGTATAGTCACTACTGAGGAAGGATTCATGGCCGTAAAGCGGTATAGGGTGTTGGACTAATCGACCGGGGAGGGCTCAATTCATGCTCAATTTTATAATTGCTTGTTTTTCCTTCTATAAAACCAAACAAGAAAGAATAAAGGCATGCCAGTTAAAACAAGTATAATTCCAGTTTTAGCCGGGCCAAAATGAACCATTGAATATCCCATAGCCACAAAAGGCATAAGCCAGATACGGACAGCAGTTCTCAAAACTTTATGATTTGTAATTAATACTGCGATATGGGGGGAATACTTATAATAAAACCTTACAAACATACGACCAGGGCTGTTGGACATAAGATATTTGTCTCTAAAATCTTGAAGAGTTTGAACATTAGGATGAAGTGGAGAACCGAAAGCCGCTGTTGCTATGAAACAAGGAGTCTTTTTTATGTCCTCTATTATATCTTCTATAACATCTTCACTAAAATTAGCTTTTATTGATTTATCTGAATCCATGGTTATTGATAGCAGACTATCTGCGCTTAATTCATCGCCACTCCACCCGATAAATTTATATCCTACGTCCGGATTGGCACTAATGCTAATTCTTTCTGCATAATCATAAATATGATTGCCTGTCTGAGGATTAGTGGTCCCACCGGAAGAAGCGGTTATACTCAGTGTGTGCTGACCTGAACATAAACTATAGACAACCGCCTCACTTTCTCGAAGCGTTATATCTGTATCTTGTAAAAAAATATAAAAATCCTCAGCGTTAAAAAATGAATCTACGGGAGTAATACCAGTGTCGTAAACTTCGGCATTCGATTCTTTTACAAATCCACAGGATGGGTCAATGTCCCCATTTGAGAAAAGCTTTAAGATCATAAAATCTCGTTTTCCCGCACCATAACTCTCTGTAGAGCCCGCAACAATATACCCCCCATTAACTGTTTGATGGACGGAGAAAGCCTCTTCATTTTGACTTCCCCCATATGTCTTCTGCCATTCTATGCCACCCAATATGTCTAGCTTTAAAATCCAGACATCCACATTTCCAGCTCCAAAAGATGTAGTTACGCCCGCAACAACATACCCTCCATCGAAAGTCTGCAGAATGGAATCAGCAGTCTCACTTTTAATTCCTCCGTATGTTCTTTGCCACTCAATAGTGCCATCTGATTCAAGCTTTAAAACCCAGAAGTCAGGATCGCCGGCACCAAAAGACAAAGTGACACCTGCAACGATATATCCTCCGTCATTTATTTTCTGGATGGAATAAGCATTCTCGCTCCCACTTCCTCCATATGTTTTCTGCCACTCAATAGTGCCATCTGAAGCAAGCTTTAAAATCAAAATATCTGAACTCCCAGCTCCATAAGACTCTGTATGGCCTACAACAATATAGCCTCCATCATTGGTCTGCAGTGTTGAATAAGCTTGGTCATCGATAGCGCTTTCTCCATAAAGTTTATTCCATTCAATATCACCATACTGAGAAAGCTTTAAGATCCATATATCCCGTATATTAAATTCTGAAAGCCAAGCGTTACAAACAGCAATATATCCTCCATCATTTGTCTGCTGAATAGAAGACACCTCTACACCTTGCTGACTGGTTTGTTCCTCGTTAATAGGACTTACGTGGATGTGTGTAGGATCTTCGTAGTAATGTTTCCATTCTATATCTCCAAAAGAAGAAATTTTTAATACAAAAATAAATCCGCCCGAGAAATAAAAGTTGATTTCGCCTCCAATAATATATCCTCCATCACTTGTCTGCTGAATGGAATAAACTTCATCAAGAATATCCGTATCATATGTCTTCTGCCATTCAATATCTCCCACTGTGTTAAATTTTAAAATCCAAATATTACTAGATCCATGGCCAAAGGATCTAGAGATGCCGGCAACAATATACCCCCCATCACTGGTCTGCAGAATGGAACTGGGATAATCATCCTCGCTTCCTCCATAAGTCCGTACCCATTGGGCATTAAGAGTTAGGAAAGAGGTGAAATTTAGAAGAAGAATTATGGCTAAGATTTTTCCTTTCATTTTACTCCTCATATTGATTCTCAATGGAACTCAAAACATATATCCAAGTTTTAGAAATAGAGTATGACCTTGAGTTCCTTTTACTCCGAACTCTGCTGTTCCCTTTTGGTAAATCAACTGGATGGTGCCGAAAGGAGGTTTGAAGGCGTAGGCACACACCACATGGAAATTTGATTTGTTGATATCTGTATTTGATTGGTAAAAAACTTTCCAAGAAAGATTTTCGCTCATTTGGATCGTTAATTTAAGCACATGAATAAAAGTGCTGTTATATAGGCTATCGTAAAGATACCTTATGCGGTAAAAATCATATTCTGAGAATAAATTTTCAGTTACTTTTAGCTTTTTAGAGATACCAAACATTTGAAATTGCGAGCCGTAATTTCTACCAAGAGTAATAAAAAGGCCAAATTGCTGCCATTCACCACCGTAAAACGAACTGCTGAATCTTGTTCGATCATTTCGGAAAGCCGGGGTGATCACATTTGCCCATCCCCCTTTACTTGAGTCCCAAATAAGCTTTGGCTCAAGCAAATACTCATTAAGCTTATACTCCATAGTGTGAAGTACAGAAACAGTGAACTTTTTATTTTTTAAATCAAGATAGAGTCCCTCATCTATCTGCCAACTTCGTAAAGTGCCATCCATTCCCCAATAAATATTGTAGTTGGAACGATATCTGATATGTTCTAAAAATCCTCTTCTAAATGTAAAGGTTTTATTTATGGCCGAATCCAGCTCTCTACGGTTGTCGTCTGGGATAAAACCCACATAATTAACATTATCACCAAAATATTTATCTATCTGTTTATAGAGGAGATGAATATGGAGGGTTTTAGAATCATAACTTGGGCCAAGGAAAAAGGCAGTGTTGTTTTCCCCATAATCTCCATAGCTTAGGGCAAAATGACCTGAAAATCTTAATTTGTCATTTAAGGCAAGATCAGCCTCAATACCTGCCGTCCCTTTGTTTTTCTTCCCTATATGCTTATTGGCCGCTGTCAAACCAATCGTTAACATATTCAATATGTTTTTCTTCTTAAAGCTTAGAACTGAAAAATTGGCAGAGTCTTCATTGAGAAACTCATCTTTTTTTGTTTGTACACTCATTAGAGAAAATTCGGAAGATACAGATTTTTGATTAAGTGTTACTCCACCATATATATCTCCTATTCTTTTTGAGTAAAAAAGTCCTAATGGCTGCTGAGAAATGTCTGAATCACCCTGAAAAAAAGTTCTTTTCTCTGGAAGATAGAGCTCAAAGGGTGTCAAATTGACCAGTTCATGATCCGGTTCTACAGTAGCAAAATCAGGATTAATCGCTAATTGGCCAAACGTCTGCTGTGAAAATGCATATTGGGCATCAATGCCTGCCGCCGGTTTATTCTTTTCATTTTCTTCTATTCTAGTGATTACATAAGGAGTGATTCTAGTCCTTTTCTCCGGTTCGAGCTGTTGGGCAGCTCTTTTTTCTGCTTCTATCTGTTTTTTAGCATCAAAAAGTTCAAGTACTTTTAAGTTTCTAAGTTCATCGATTTCAAAAGCTGGATCAAGCGGGTCGGGTTGAAAAATGCTAACTTCTAAACGAGGTACAACTCTAACCAAACTTAAGCCAAAAGTTTTGTTCTCTACAGATTTTTCGAAAATAGAACTAAGATCAATGGCAACTTCCGTACTCCACCCGAAATCCGTTTTTTGACTAAATGACTCCCAGCTTCCGTTCCAACTATAATTTACGGATCTACCGCCCTTGGGAATCACACCATCAGATTTAGTTCCGATGTAGTTAGTGGCAAAATAATAGAAATTTTTTGTATCAAAAAGTGTATCTATTAATATGTATATTGAATCGGTATCTCTTAAATCTCCATCAATCTTTATCGTTCCGGGAAGGATTTTATCAGGCTCGGTGTCATAGCAAAGAAATCCAAAATAAACATAATTATCATCATAAAGGATTTTAACCGATGTGCTTACTTTTTTTGGGTCTTCTCTGTTAGGTCTCAGTTGAATAAAAGCATCAGCTTCGGGAGCTTTTTCCCAAATCGATTCGTTTAATAGACCATCAATAATTATTGATTCATCTGTCCTTATGGCAAGAGTTTCTTTTTGCCCTTCCTGACCTAATATCGGAATAGAAAAAACTAAAAAATAAAGTAGAGGGAGTATAATTTTTTTCATAGGAAATAGAATCCTGAGATGCATATATTAATCTGCGATATATCCTGCCCGGTGACTAATCTTATATCTCTGACCTTTGACTTTAATCTTAATCTCCTTAAATTTACCGTCGGCCACATAATTTTTTGGAGAATAATAAAGAAGGTAGTAATTCTCTGAAGCATCTGCTGCTTTTTTAAAGGAGGCCGCGGCATTTGTCGAACTATCTACAATGCCACCGGTCGCTTCGGCTATGTCCTTGAAGGCGCTAAAAATATCGCCTGAGATTTCTTGTAACACTCTGGGCATCGTTGTTTGGCTGGTGTCATATTCATCTATATTGGTCATAGCGACTCTGCCCCTTTCTCTTTCCATAATATCCAAATCTGAAAGCTTTGTTACATAAATCATATGTGCCGTAATAGAGGAATCTGAAAAAATCCGTTTGATTTTTGCTTCATCTAACGCCATAAAAGCCTCAAACTCTTCAAGGTCATCGAAACCAAAAACGGGATTATATCTTATAATTGGGATTTGTAATTTTTGGAGAAAGAAAAAAACATGTTTAGGCCCTTCAGTTTTTTTTAAAACATCCACAAATTCCAGAAGCTTGTTTTCATCTAAATATCTAAGGTATCTTAATCTTGTTGTAATACTTGAATGCATCATTCTAGCTAAGTCGGGAGTAATATATGTAGAATCCTTTTCTAAGGTCTTAACATCTTCAAGGTCACGAAGTAAGCTTCGATATTCTCCTGTACTCTTTATTACGTCCTTTCTTAGCTGACCGATTAATTCTTCAGAAATTCTTTTTTTAGATAATCTCTCAAGTACCTCATAATTAAAACGGTAAGTTTTAAGAGGCGTTATTACCGTAAGAGCATCTCCCATCACATATATATCGTTAAAAAAATATTCTATTGCTGTTCCAATTTTTGGAAGATATTCATGGATTTCAAACAAAAAAACAAAATTTCTAGAAACATTGGGAGCAAATATTTTCATTGCCTCCTCTTTTTTCATTTCTGCGTCTACACGTACTATATCCAATTTATTAATCAGATAAACAGCCTCTACCTTCTGGAGAATTCCATCTTCATAGATTTCAAAATCATCAATGGTCAGGTTATCTATGAATTTCTTTCCCTTAAAGACCCTGACCGGAACCTCGATATTGATAGCAACAGCTTCTTCTTGGATTTCCTGGGCAAGAAGAGTTAAACCTAATACAAGAATAGCAAGCAGGATTGTATGTTTTTTCATGGTTGAATCCCCCCTCGTGTAGTATCCATCAAAGTTAACTATAGCAAACTTTGTGCCAAGTAGTTCCTGGTTGGTTCAAAGATTTGCTCTTACCTATCTGTCCTATTCTATGGACATTTGTAGTAATTTTCGCATTTATGTTGAAATCATTTCTCTTATTAAATCTAATTCAACAGCGAGATATTAAAAGTGATTTAATCGGAAATTATCGGAAATAGAATAAATATGCTTCATCTAATTCAACCATACTAAATGGACAAATCGACTGAGAGGGAGGCTCAAGGAGAGTAATTCCCAATTGGATTTCTCATTCATGTAGATTATTCAAGTGATATTACAGTTGAGAGTGGTTCTCAGTGGTGAACGGGGTGGGACAGTGTAGATGGGGCTTTTATCAGGGAAGACTATTTTTTGAGCCAGTCTAACGAGATGAATCGACTGAGGAGGGAAAAGCAGGCAGTGGATAACGACTCTTCAATTTGAACTGCTTAATACTTGATCTCAGTTTCAACTATAAAGAATTTGTAGTCATTGAAGATGGTGATTATTTCATTTCCGAGATATCTCTTTCCTGACTCTGATACAAGGAATTCTTGTATGTGTTGTCGGCCTGGGAATCTAATTCCATTCTTCTCTACTCCATAAGTGACTTTCCAGACCACGACGGTTTTAAGATTCCCAGCCGGGATTTCAATATTTTTTCCCTTATAATCAATATAGATTCAGGTTCCCATTCTATTTGTAAAATACTGCTATCCTTCTCATTTATCCATATCTTTGCAAAATTCCGATTCTCTTTATTATTAGGCTTGGGAGTTGCTTTTATTATTGCCGCCGGAATTTTTTCGATGTCTTCTTGCCCAATGATTTCGTAATCAAAGTAGTTTTGCCAATATCGACTCAAAAAGCCTACCGGTCCATAGATTAAATATGCAGCATTAAACCTTACCTCTAATTCAGCATTCTCAATGTGTTTCTTTCTTATATTTTTTTTAAGGAGTATTCGCTTCTCATGTAATTCTTCCTCCTTTTTCATTAATTGGTAGTCATATAAATAAGAGTGCCTCCTGGTTCTTCTTAATTTAAGAGACTCGCCTAGCACTATCTCCGTGTTTCCATAGGGGGTGGTTCTCAGAGTATTGGCAATACGATAGAAATTCATTTTTTCTTTAATCTCTTCCTGACACACATAGAGCAGGGCAATACTTTTAACTCTTTCACAATACTCTGCACTCTTCTCCAAAATCTTTTCCAATTTTTCTTGATCGTTCTTTCTAGAATTCTCTGACTGACCGAAAAATTGGGCTGAAATAAATATTAAATAAAGTATAAGGGGGAGTATCCTATTTTTTCTCATTGCCTTATCCTAATTGCGGCATAACCAGACCGATGCTGATAGGAGTTATCAGCAAAGAGCATAAGAGCGAAAACATAAACGCCTCCAGGATAATCTCTGTTTTTACCAAACCAGATCCCCAATGCTCCAATGTTGTACCGCGGATTGACGGCATCAGGGAAATCAATTTCTTCTTGAGTCAAGCTTGGTGTTGAAAGAAAAACGATATATGTCTCTCCAAATTGTGGAGGGATTTTCCGAAGAGGCTGACCTATTGCTTTTCTTTCTGCCGAATTTTGAGCAAATCGATCGGCCTGCTGCCGTAAATCAAGAGAGGGTAGAGCCATCAAACGTCTTTCTGTGTTGATGTGATCCATAACAATTTGACTAACCTCTTTGTGAGTTTTAATCAGGAGAGGTTGCAGGAAATCCTGAGTGATGTAATATCCTTTGTTGTCAAAGTGAATGATTCCTATCCCAATTTGTGTAAAATTTGGATTCAGGATGTTTTCTATGAGTTCTATGCTTCCTATAATGCTTTCATGGATGAATTCGACCTCAAATGTTTCACTAAAGGCCACATTTTCTCCAGCTTCAATATAATAAAAATCCGCATCCTCAAGCCGATTGATCAATGATTTTCCGCTAGATGAAAGATGGGAAGGATTAGCTTTTCCTTGACTTGCCATATCCAGACTATGTTGCCGAGCCATTGCACTCAAGGCAGAAGAAAGTTCAAGAAGGGGAAGGTTATCTAGTTTTCTCTCCTTGTTGATAAGATTCCAGAGCTCCTTTTCTATGGTATCAGTCTTGGGAATAGCAGCCTCTGTTATTTGAAGAATTCCATCTTCATAGATTTCAAAATCATCAATGGTCAGGTTATCTATGAATTTCTTTCCCTTAAAGACCCTGACCGGAACCTCGATATTGATAGCAACGGCTTCCTCCTGAATTTCCTGGGCAAGAAGAGTTAAACCTAATACAAGAATAGCAAGCAGGATTGTATGTTTTTTCATGGTTGAATCCCCCCTCGTGTAGTATCCATCAAAGCTAACTATAGCAAACTTTGTGCCAATTAGGCCATGACAGATACATATATTCTAACCTGTTATTCTGTCCTTTTCTATGGACAACTGTAGTTAATCTTAAAATTATAATAGAACCTGTAAGAGGAATTATGATGCTAAACAAAATTGCCTATCTTCAATGGATTCTAAGGACAATTCGACTGGGAGGAATCAACCTTTTGCCCCTGAGATAAAAATCAATGGGGGAATTAAGAGCATCTGTAGATGAGGAAATAAATAAAATGAATTTGATAACTCCTTCTCATTCCCATCGTTTTAATATTTCACTTTGGTATCAACGATAAAGAATTTATAGTTATCATAAATTACTGTTGTTATAGACATACGGAATCTTCTACCTCCTCGAGGTAGATATCTGTACACTTCTTCAACGGAATATTTATTAGGGAATCTAATTTTGTTTTTCTCAAATCCAAATTCAGAGATAAATGTAATTATAGGTGCGGCGTTTATCCTTTCGGCAAGTTTTTCAATTATCTCGAAATTCCTCAATGATTCTTGCTCCCACTCAATTTTTAATATTGCAAAATCTTTTTTTCTTATCCATATTTTTCCATACAGGGAATCATCTTCTTGCGGGAATTTTGGTGACGCCTCTAAAATTACTGCTTTTTCTTTTTTATAGTTTACGTTTTTCAGAATTTTGTAGTTATAATTCTTTTGCTGTTTCTGGCCAAGAAGACCTATCGGCCCGAAAACGATGAATTTATGTTGAAAACGTTTAGTTTTTAATTGTGCATCTAAATCGTTTTTTTCCTGGCCATTTTCTTTTATAAGAATTCTCTGTTCATTTGTGGAATTTCCTTTTCTTATAAGTTGATAATCATATATATACATATTTTTTTCAACAGCACGAAAATTATAGATTTTTTCTTTAATTTCTTCTTTGCAAACAAAGTAGAGAGATACATTATTCAATCTTTCACAATACTCCGCACACTTCTTTAATATTAATTCTAATTCTTCTTGATCACCCATTTTAGGATTATCTGTCTGACTAAAAAATTGAGCTGAGAAAATAATTAAAAAAAGTATAAAGAGGAGTATCCTATTTTTCTTCATCTAGATCACTTTCTAATCTGCAATATATCCGGCTCGGTGACTAATCCTGTATCTCTGACCTTTGACTTTAATCTTAATCTCCTTAAATTTGCCATCTGACACATAATTTTTTGGAGAATAATAAAGAAGATAGTAATTCTCTGCAGCATCGGCTGCTTTTTTAAAGGAAGCCGCAACATTTGTTGTGCTTTCGACTATGCCTCCTGTAGCCTCAGCTATATCCTTAAAGGCACTAAAAAAACTCCCTGACAAGTCTTGCATAAATCTAGGCGGTTGGGAAGTGCTTGACCTCATGATATTTGTAGATGTCAAAGATCCTCCACTGCTGTTAACAAACTCTAAATCTGAGATCTTTGTGACATAAATCATATATGCAGTAATAGAAGAACTGGAAAATATCTGCTTGATTCTATTTTCATCAAAAGACATATAAGCTTGAAATCCTCTAAGGTCCACAGAATCAGGTCCCATAGTGGGCACAACCAATTTTTGGAGAAAGAAAAAAACATGTTTAGGGCCCTCTACCTTTTCCAAAGCAATCGCAAAATTTACCATCTTATTTTCATCTATATATTTAAGGTTTGTTAGTTTTGTTAAAATAGCGTCGTGCATCAATCGAACTAAGTCTGCATCAAAAGCTCCACTCCCTTGAAATTTCCTAAGATCTTCAAGGTCATTAAGCAAACCTCGATATTCCGATGAACTCAACCTTAAATCCTTTCTGAGCTGTGTTATTAATTGTTTGGATATTTCTTTTTCAGTTAACCTATCGAGTGCCTTGTTGTTAAAATTATAGGTTTGACTGGGAGTGACTACTTTAAGAGTATCTCCTTTCAAAAATACATCATTAAAGAATAATTCTATCGCTTTTCCAACTGTTGGCAGATATTCATGCATTTCAAACAAAAAAACAAAATTTCTAGAAACTTTAGGAGCAAATATTTTCATTGCTTCTTCTTTATCCATTTCTGTGTCCACACGTACTATATCCATTTTTTTAATCAGATAAACAGCTTCTAATTTTTGAAGAATTCCATCTTCATAGATTTCAAAATCATCAATGGTCAGGTTATCTATGAATTTCTTTCCCTTAAAGACCCTGGTCTGAACTTCAATATTGATAGCCACAGCTTCTTCTTGGATTTCCTGGGCAAGAAGAGTTAAACCTAATACAAGAATAGCAAGCAGGATTGTATGTTTTTTCATTCGGATCCCCCTCCTGATACAGATCATCATAATCCTATACAGCAATCTTTGTGCCAACTAATTCCTGACTGATACATATATTCTAACCTGTTATTCTGTCCTTTTATATGGACAACTGTAGTTAATCTTAAAATTATAATAGAACCTGTAAGAGGAATTATGATGCTAAACAAAATTGCCTATCTTCAATGGATTCTAAGGACAATTCGACTGGGAGGAATAAACCTTTTGCCCCTGAGATAAAAATCAATGGGGGAATTAAGAGCATCTGTAGATGAGGAAATAAATAAAATGAATTTGCAACTCCTTCTCATTCCCATCGTTTTAATATTTCACTTTGGTATCAACAATAAAAAATTTATAGTTATCATAAACGACAGTTGTTTTAGACATACTGTATCTATATCCATTACGCAGAATGTAATTCTCTTCAACTGAATACTTACTAGGAAACCTAACTCCGTTCTTCTCAAATGCATATTCTGAGACAAATGTAATTTTAGGTTTAGCTTTAAGCCGTTTTGCAATTTTTTCTACTCCTTCAAAGTTTTCCAGAGATTCTTGCTCCCACTCAATTTTTAATATATTGAAATCTCTTCTTCTTATCCATATTTTTCCGTATAAGTTATTAAAATCATCTGGGAATTTCGGTGATGCTTCTAAAATTACTATTTTTTCTTTTTCATGAAATTCTTCTTTGAGAATTTTGTATTCAAGAA
>SDBT01014849.1_pt1 | contig 12398 bp, 18 predicted proteins | sample 2277101 | NCBI WGS metagenome assembly SDBT01 (sample SAMN10404973, study PRJNA504765) | marine sediment metagenome | isolation source: marine sediment core GS10_PC15, 103 cmbsf | place: Arctic Ocean: Southern Knipovich Ridge | collected 2010
TGAGATGCCAACAGTGAACGAAAAACGAGTTAAACGAGACAGCGACATTCGAGAGATGCGATCTGCTGGTTTTCGTGTTTCGTATCTGGCCAGGCACTTCGAAATAAGCACTCGAACCATCCATCGGGTATGCCAGGCGGTGTTGAATGCTTAGCATCACACCAACACCACTTCGAACGTTCCCCCCTGCGGTCGACGATCCACCCCAGCAACTTCAACCCCGCCCGAAACGCAGGGTGATCAAGTTTGCTCACCGTGTCTACGAGAAGTCTTGCCCGCGCTGTCTTACCGGCGCTGTCGAGTTCGGATACGACATATTCGACTTTGCGAACACTCTTCATTGCTTGAATTGCGGTTGGCACCTGATCGGTGAGGTATTGGCGGAATGACAGACCAGGTAAAGATCATCAGCCGATCAGACGAGTATCCAACCGGCCTCGACATTAAGTGTCAACAGGTCGGGTGCAAGCGCGACGCCACGCTCTCACTTCAAGTGTTGATCCTGGGCGAACTGTGGCAGCTCTGGTCCTGTTCAGCTGACGCCAAGCTCTTATCACTAGAAGAACAGGCGGTGGCGTAATGGCTATAAGTACTCCACCCACATTCAGAGATCCACAAGCCGCATTCATTGAGGCGATCGAGTCTGGCCGGCTGTCGGCTAATTCGAACGTATCGAACTACGCCGGCTTTTACATGTATATGGGCACCTACCCAGAAGGCGATGCATTCAAACACCACGACACTCGGAGATATCTATCCCACGCGACAAAAGAAGGCAAAGTGTAATGGCAACCGGCCACCTTTCAACAAAGATTCCCTGGGCGGATCTCACCAGGCGCTGTCGCGACAACTTCCGTCTTTGGAAGATAACGGATTTCATGCTGCCGACTGTTCGCACTTCGGTCGATGTCGGCTCGGTCACGATTGAGTTCGTGCACCGCGGCGAGTGGCGATCTGCGACATGTTCCCGCTGGGGGTCGGATGCACACCGAAATTATCACGCATTGGTGCTGGCGTTCGAGTCGGTTCGTAAAGCAGATCAACGTGGCATTGCCGGGGTCTTTGCTGAGGTTGCCAGCGCATTCGCCTTAGCACCGGCGCCCAGCGAAGCCCACCAGCTACTCGGGTTGGGAGCCTCTGCAACCGAGGATGAAATCAGGTCGGCGTATCGAAAGCGACTGATATCGACCCACCCTGACCACGGCGGGGATCCTGTCGAGTTTCAGAAGGTCCGTGTCGCTGGAGAAATGCTCGGCGTCAATTAATTCGAAATAACAATTTGTGATCAAAGGAAGGCAATTCGTAATGGGAGAAATCAAACCATACAAAGGCGACAAACTACCGGTGTTCCACAGACGCGGGCAACCACTATCACCAGAGAGTCAAGAAGTATCCCTTTTGAAGGCAGATGAGTATTGGGAAGAACGTCACGAATGCTCACTCACTGCGCGGGAATGCAAATTACGACAACGCGTATCAAGATTCGCACAGCGCAAGTTCGGTGCGGGGAATTGCCAAACACAACACACTGGGCAATATCTCCGAATATTGCGGCTGAAATAACAATTTGTGATCAAAGGTAAAACGAGGAATTGAATGGGCGAAGTATGTACCCGCTGCCACAAGGTGATTTACGGAGAAGTTGAATACAGCTTCTTTGATCACCCGTTCCATAAAGACCTAAAAAAATGCAAGCGGGACATTTACTGATGAAAGGTAAAACCATTGGAAATTGAATTCAAAGACATGATGAGAATTGCTGGGCGATTTGAGAGTGGTTGTCATGGGGTTGATATTTCCATTCACATCATCAACGGCGTTAACGCTGAACTCTGGTGCGACGGCGACGAAGACACTCAAGAACACAAACTCGATGGCAGCACTCTGATCAAGAAACAACCCGTCGAATAACAAAAGCTGACCAAAGGTAAAACCATGAGGCTATTCGAATTATTCAACAAAACACCATTGCCGTTAGTTGGCCCGGGCCCAATACCTGGCGAGCCAATGTGCGGAAGTTGTGGTGAGGAACCACCTATTCCAAGAATCGGGAGAGGCTCAGAACCCGATAACCCGACGTGTTGGTCGTGCGAATACCTGATGGCTCCACCATCGGCGACAGGGATCACAAACGAGAACCAACCGTTTGGCGATTCCTTCGCCTAGATAACAATTCCTGAACTTTTGTAAACACCATGAATCACTCAAGTGCGGTTTTATCCGCCGATCAAAAATACCGCTACCTGCTCCGCCGAGATTACGGCGGTGTCGGGCGGGACCGGGCGCTTACCTGCTTGTTCGTGATGCTGAACCCATCAACGGCCGACGCCGAGCATGACGATCTGACGATACGACGCTGTAAATCATTCGCTCAACGCCACGCATATTCAGCACTCGAGGTCGTGAACCTGTACGCGTTCAGATCCATAGACCCAAAGCAGCTTTGGCAGGAGTTGGATCCGATCGGTCCGCAAAACGATCAGTACATCAGGGCTGCTGTCGCAAGAGCTGGTCTGGTGATCGCAGCCTGGGGGGCGAATGCGAAGCGAATGAGGGCGAAAACAATCGAACGGTTGATACCGGATGCCTTCGCTCTTGGGTTCACAAAACATGGCGTCCCGAAACATCCGCTCTATATCAGGTCGGACGCCCCGCTAATTCCACTGCGCGACAGAACTGCATAAAAAGTAAAACCATGAACGAACTTTTTGACATACGAATCGGTGATTGCCGAGATTTACTCGACAAGATGCCCGATCGATCCGTGCAATGCGTCGTTACGTCGCCGCCCTATTGGGGTCAGCGTGATTATGGTGTGGAAGGCATGATCGGCCTCGAGCCTGATGTCGAAGCCTGGGTGGCGGTGATGGTCGATGTATTCCGGGGAGTGCATCGCGTTCTTAAAGATGATGGCACGCTCTGGGTAAATCTTGGGAGTAAGCGATCGGGATCCGGCGGTGAGGGTGGGGATTACAACATCGGCGGGATCATGTCGAAGGCAAAAGGGTTCGGCCCATCAAAAGCCAAACCAAACAAGCGCTGGAAGATGAAAGACCTTATACCCCTGCCCTGGCTTGTCGCCTTGGCGCTGCAGCAAGATGGCTGGTATCTCCGATCGGACATTATTTGGTACAAGTCGAACCCAATGCCTGAGAGCGCGACGGACAGGCCAACAACCACGCATGAGTACATGTTCCTGCTATCGAAGCAACCGCGCTACTACTACGACGCTCGAGCGGTGCAGGAACCAGTTTCAGAATCAAGTGTGAAGCGGTTATCTCAGCGGAACCTTCCGAATCAGAACGGATCGACCAGGGCGCATGCCGGAGCCAAATCGAACGGCAACATGAAGGCTGTTGGGGATCTCGAGGGGCGGAGCCTTCGATCGGTTTGGGAGATCGGTCGACAGATATTTGTTGGAGATCATTTCGCTACCTACCCAGAAAAGCTAGTCGAGCCCTGCATCAAAGCCGGGAGTCGACCCGGGGACACGGTGCTCGATCCGTTTTCCGGCACAGGGACTACGGGAGTTGTGGCGGCAAGGTTCGATCGAAATTACATCGGCCTCGAGTTGAATCCCGACTACGCAGATATGTCTAATCGCCGCATCGCTGCAGCTGTTGGTGTTCGATCGCCAGAAAAATCAACCGCCATGGGAATTCCAGTTCAGGGATCGATGGCATTTAACATTTCCACGTAAACAGTCCACTACTGCATAAAAAGTAAAACGATGAAGAAATCCAAAGAACTCAAAGTTCCAAAAAACCGACTCCAAATGATGCTGGTCACCACTGGTGGATGGATACCAAACGCATGTGCAACCGCAGATGAAAACTGCCCGGGTGCAATGAACTGCTTCAAGGTCAAATGTGGCAACAAGTTATATGCAGAATTTCGATCTGTTTACCGATTAATACATCCGTCGACCGAGGAGATCCGAAACCTAATTTGGGACATTGCCGGTAAAGACGCTGACATTTCCACGTAGAAAGTAACGAGTAAATGACTACAAAATCAGAAGTTGAAAATGACGTTCGAGAAAGTGATTACGACGGGATTCTGTTGTGGTACGCATCTGGTCATGTGGAAAAAAAATGGTTTCTAGGATCTGTCGTTGATCGATACCCTGAATCGATCGAAGGGTTAGTGCGGGCTGGTAGAAATATTCCGGTATTGAGTGATGTGGAACACTCAGTAGGAATGGCGGCAGAGTGCCAGGACGGTATCTGGGTAGAGCCTGAAACGCACGACGAATTCTGCGATTACGAAGACTGCGATTACGACCGCGAAAAGTGCTACCCGATGACGATTCTTAACAGTGAGTCATTGCTACCGAGTTCGCCGAACACTTCCACGTAATTTGTCATGAACATGTTTACGCTAATTCCCAAACAGGGCAGTTTTGATCTCATCGAATGTTTGAACAATGAGCATCAGGGCGATGCCACCGGTGACGGTAGTAACAACCCCCAATATGGCCCATCGCTTGATGTCGTACCAGGTAGCGACTGGTTGGTCCGCGATTCTAGCTTCACGAGTACGTCTAGCTTCGGAGCGCCATTCATGCACCAAATACATGGAGGTCACCACGACCGCGACCAGACCGAGCTCCCAACCATTGACTCTCGGGTGGATCCACGAAAACAGAAGCACCAAGACGCCGGGTATGTATTTCCAAGGTCCCATGCCCCGCATGATAGCGGACGGCAATAGGCGTTCACGTTGGCCTGAACATGCCAAATTCAATCTTTCAAACAAAGCCACGTAGAAAGTAACTTATGAAATCGATTCCGGTTTGCCACCACTGCGGCGACGCAGAGAACTTTCCTCGAGATCCTGCAAAGGGTCGCCAGGTCGAACTAAGGCCATACGGTCCAGGTGGGGCGCAGGTTTGTTTTCAATGCGCTATGGAACCCAAAAATAAGAAACAAACTGAGCGGAATTACGGTGTTCAGTTAGAGACGAATGAGGTTGTTGGTGGTGGGGCGGCCCTACTTACCAGTGATGGGCCTGTTCCATTCAGTGAAGAAGCACTAAATAACGAAGCCACGTAAAAAGTAAAATGGACAAACTCACTCAAATAAGCCTGTTCACCGGATGCGGTGGAATCGATCTCGCTTTCGAACGAGCTGGCTTCGAATCACTACTGCAGGTTGAAATCGACAAACACGCCCGTTCAGTCCTCGAGAGGCACTGGCCCAGCGTCGAAAGGATTGAAGATGTCAGAGACGTTTGTAAAGACGACAAGGCCGCACTCAGTGGACGAAGCCGAGACATGGGCCAAGGGCGAAACGGCGCCAACGATAAACAGTTTCGACCAGGGCGAGTCGAGAACGTCGGTGTTGACGGTATCGGGGGCGAGCGACCCGATAGTGGGAGCGGACATAGCGGAGCCAGTGACCGGCCGAAAGGGCCAGCAGGGCAACATCCTACCGTTATCCACTTCGGAAGCCCTTGCCAGGACTTATCCGTTGCCGGAAAGCGAAAAGGTCTCTCCGGAGATCGCTCCGGCCTTTTCTCCGAAGCAGCACGAATTGTCAGGGAATTCGATCCAGACTTCGCTATTTGGGAAAACGTCGATGGAGCATTTAGCTCCAATGGAGGTAGGGACTTTCAGTCAGTCCTCAGTCACCTCGCAGAGGCCTATGTTCCAATGCCTCGATCTGGAAAATGGGCAAGAGCAGGAATGGTCCGAGGGAATGGAGTCGAGGTGGCCTGGCGAACTCTCGACGCTCAATTCTTCACTGTGGCCCAACGACGCACGCGTGTGTTTGTTGTCGTCGATCGTCGAGCGCAACGTGCCGGAGAAATACTTTTTGAGCGCACGAGCCTGTCAGGGAATACTCCGCCGAGCGGAGCGCCGCGGGAAGAAGTTGCCGCCGGGCTTAGAAGCCGCTCTTCAAACCCAGGTGTGAATATGCCCGGGCGCGGTGGTGAGGACGATTCGAACCTTGTGATCGCAGGGTTTATGCCCGGAGCTGGCGCAAAGGCTGGATCGATCGGATTCCAACCTGAACAATCCCCAACCCTTCGAGCAGTCGAGTCGGGAACAATGACACCGGCCGTCGTAGCCATCAAGCTCGCCAACACTAAACAGAACGGATCCCCGATCGGCCGTGAGGTTGCATTTACTCTCGACGGTACACAACAGGCGATTGCACGACCGTTACTTGCAAAAGGGAACAGCTCACACGACGCGACGCTTGAAACTTATATTCCAGATACAGCCGTCCCGCTCGGATCGCATCACACGAGAGCGAACGTTGAGTTAGAGACCTACATTCCTGATGTGTCGTACCCGCTCGGTGCCAGGGATCACAAGGGCCCGAGCTCGTCCGCTGATCAAGCACAGATGAACGCACCAGTTCAGGGAGTCCGAAGGCTCACACCCACCGAATGCGAACGCCTCCAGGGAATGCCCGACGGCTGGACTGAACTGGCAGCTGATGGAACGAAAATCTCAGACACACAACGGTTCAAGATGCTAGGAAACTCAGTCGCTGTACCTGTTTTGGAATGGATCGCAACCCGTATGGCCGCAGTAGCGGAACAAGGCTGATTTTACAAAAGGGCTTAGATTGTCATGTTTCTACACCTTCACAAAACTACTCACCCGCTCGGGCTTTTTGACATTCACGGCGGGTTCGGTGAATGCCCTGTCGAAACGGGCGACCCGGGCCCGAAAAGGATTGTGTTCTTTGCGATCAAAATTCGTGATCGCTGGTATGGGATTTAACGAAAGGGTCTAGTTCGTAACGTGATCGAATCAACATTCAGCGAGAGATCCAAACTCGCGCTCATCACTCTGAGCGTCGGGCTGAATTTCGTTGTGTTGTTTACCCGGCTACCGATCGTCACGATCCAACCTACGTATGACGGCCTATTCCCTTACGTGATCGGGATCGTGTTCATCGCCGGGTTGATCGGTGGTGCGGTCACAAAACTGAAATACGTTCTACCGGTGATCGTCCTGGTCGCATTTGTATTCCCTCTCACCAAAGTAACGGCGTCGGCGAGATTCAACGTCGATCCGACTGGCCTGCTATTCGGTGCTGTATCTCAACTCCGCTACTCAAAACTGAACTACCGCAGAGAACACTTATATCTGGCCGGGATGATCCTCGGGATCGGCGCTTACTACAACCTGTTCCCGTTATTTACTGGCGGCTCAGACACCTTCAACGCAAAGCTCTGGGTATTCAACCTCGCAACGTTCGGGAAGTACGTCCTGGTAATCGCTCTCGTGACACAGGCGAACATCGAGCCCGGCAGGATACTTCGGGCGGTTAATTGGTTTGCGTTCGCATACGCCCTGTTCGTAGTGATCGACGCATTCCACATTCCAGCGATTAACTGGGCGATGAAATCATTTACCTTTTTCGCCCAGGGCAGCGGCCCGGAGTACGTCGAATATAAGGCGTTGCATTATTTCCGATCATCCGGGCTTGCTATCGACTCAATCCACGCCGGCACTAAACTCAGCTTCCTTCTAGCGGTAGCGCTCTACCAGTACAGAAGTTTTCGATGGAGTTGGCTTCTAATTCCGACTCTGGTATTTGCGATATTCCTTACCGGATCAAGATCTGCAACCGTTCTGACGATCGTTGGTTTCGCCGCATGGGTGCTGTACTTCCGTAACTACAGTTACCAATTCGAATCGTTGGTCCGGTATGCGCTCGTGTTCGCCGCGCTAACTACGATCTGTCTGGCTAATGATTCTTTCGCAACCGTGTTCAAAATCTCGTTCGATCGGAACATCACAGTTCTGACCGAACGAACATTTAACACCGATGAGTCGTTCCTGTATCGAGCAAATGAGATTGTTACGGCGGATTTGAGTGTATTCGGCGATAAAGATGATCACCTATTAGGTGTTCATTCAGGCGTTGTGATGACCGCCAGGCTCTACGGCTATGCAGGGCTTGTTCTACTAATCATCTTCTGGAATGCCTACCTCGTTCTCGCACGTAAATCTTTTTTGTCGATCGCCCTGGTATCAATGCTCGGGCTTTCGACGTTTTATCTCTGGTCTTTTCATATCGAGGCGTTTTTCATTCCGGTTACGTTCATCACAGCATTAATGATTCGCACACCGAGCGCAAGGCAAGAATATGTCTACTAAAGCGCTCGCAAGAAAAATGATCCCGCGTCGGATGTACGCGCATATCAGCGCATTGAGAGGGAACTTCTATACCCAGACCAAAACGAACCGGCTCAAGCCCACACAGTTCGCTTACGGGCTATTGATGGCTGTTGAAACAGCGAAGCAATACGGATTCGATTCAATAGCTGTTGCCGAGTTCGGCGTGTACAACGGCCGGGGGTTGCGGATCATGGCTGATATGGCCGGCCGGTTGTCGAAACAATCCGGTGTGAAGATCAACGTATACGGGTTCGACACCGGTGAAGGAGTAACTGCACCCCAAGATTACCGAGATATCCCGCATATGCATTCTCATGGCGGTTACGCAATGAATAGTGTCGATGCTCTCAAAGACGAGCTCGACGGTAAAGCCGAGTTGGTAATTGGTGATATTGCAGAGATCGAACTGTTGAGCGATGTTATGGACCCACAGATACCGCTCGGGTTCGCCTCAGTCGACGTCGACTTGTACTCATCAACGATGGCGACATTCGATCTACTGGCGACCGCTAGACCGAACTCACTTCTACCAGTTGTAAATTTATACATTCACGATAGCTATGGGCGCCAGCATTACCACCGCTTTGTGGCGCAGCTACTCGCAGTTGATGACTTCAACAACGGCTCATCGGACCGAAAGATCGATATCGATCGCTTTATCGGCTGGTGGTACGGCAAAACTGAACCCTGGCACGCGTCAATGTACGCGATGCACTCGGTCAATTACCCGGGTCGAAAAACATAAAAATGTGGAAAACGACATCAGCGAAAATCGAGAGACGAACGTACATGAAAAGTAAAACAAGCCTCTACGACTACGTGAGCATCATTGGACTAGTTGCCGCTCTGGCCGCTAGCTATTGGTGGTTCAACGGAAGGGTGGCGATCGCTGGAATCGCTATGTTCACCGGACTGTTGTTGTTCGGGGCCGGGGCTCTCTTGTCGGAAGCAACTACGAACCGTACAAAATCACTAGAAAAGTAAAATCGTGCGTAATTACCTGTTACATAAAGTATCGCCTGGCCTCCCGTGGGAGGAGAGCATTTACGTGCTCCTCAGCGTCGCGTGGATTGGGTTGACGATCGGTGGGAATGAAATGGTTTCCGATCAGCCTCGGTGGATCTTCTGGTTATTGGTTGCGTCAACACCACTATCGATCATTCGGCTGGCTCGAGGCATCACCACTCGGCTCAATACAAAAGACTCGAAAAAGTAAAATGCCATCACAAAAGACGTGGGAAAAGATCGCCGGCGTAATGTTCATCATTTCAGGGATGTTGTTCACTTTTGCCCTGGTTCAATCAATCGTGGCGATCTCCCTCCGTGGATAACAAAACTCACTAAAAAGTAAAATGACACACATTTCAGAATGGATAATTACCGCAGCCGAAACCCGTGCACGTGCTCAACGCCGACCGAAGGCGAAGCACCTCTTCGACTGGTCCGACGCATATCGGCAAGCGGGGGACTGGGCGATGATCACATCAATCATCGCTGTATCCGTTGTCATAACATCAATAATCATCACGACATAATAGGCTAAAAAGTAAAATGACACTTGCAAGCATGGGGACGCTGGATCTAACGCACTGGTCAACATACGTCGCCCTGCTGATCGTCTTTGGACTGATCTTAATAACTATAGGAGTCGCTAAAGCGATCGACTACCTCAAAGACGAAACAGAATCGGACAAAAAGTAAAATCATGCCTTACACCGATGGCCGAGAAAACTTCTCGGAGCGCATAGATCGAAAACACTCAGACCGGTTCGTTGACGGTGAAGCAATCGAAGCTCTGAAAAAGATAGCGGCGATTATGGACGAGATCTCACCTGGCCAATTTCGGTCTATTGTCGGTGCGATGGCTGTCACAGTTGACGGATCATTCGAATATTAGCCAGTGCAGAAGTAGTCAAAAAGTAAAACTATGACCAATCAAGAGCCTAGTTGGCCCGGCGACATGTACGCAGACGAACCTCAGAAGGAAACTAGCACTTATCGTGGGTATCTTCCGATCGAGTGTCCGCGATGCGATCGAGTGCGGTTGGAGCTATGGAGCGATCTCGGCGACAGCGGGAATCTTCTCAACACCCACATCGTCTGCGAAAAGTGTGGCTATTCGGAAGATGACGTCACCAACGGTACAGAAGAATCGAAAAAGTAAAATCATGATTGAAAAACCTCCCGACCAGACCCGTATTCGTCACACCGGCAATGCCGCAATTGATCTGCAACGGCACATAACACGGCTGCGCGCTCAGGAAGTTCGCTGGCCGGACGTCGGTGCTCGTCTCAAGATCAGCGCTCGCCAGGCTCAACGCCTATATAAAGCAGCGACTGAATCCGGAATGGTCCAGGGTGATTTTGAGCAGTGGACGATTTCACACTCGTTTCGTAATTCTGACCCACCAGAGATGGTTAGTTACCTACTCAGATTAATGCGAGATGTAACCGCAGAAAACTTTGCGCCATACATCGATAAGATCACAGCATCTTGGATCTGGTACTTACACACCGCATTCCCTGAAATAGAACCGCATCAAATCTTACGGTTTGCTCAACGGTATGTTGATATTGAATTCGATAGTAAGCGAGCGAGTGAAAAACCAGAGCTTGATAAATCCCTCATCACTGAGAACGATGATGAATGGGATTTTAAAAACCTCGAGGCAGAACAATCCACAAAGAACTCGCCGATCGGCACGACCTAAAACCGGCGCCTTCACCCGAAATACGCCGAATTCTTTACAAAATCCCCCGGACTTTTGTAAAGGAAATCGACGTTGGGATTCTGCTACTTTCGAAGCATGAATACCTATGAACAACGCCGATACGAAAAGTCGCAACGCCACTGCGGTGTTTCAGACCCCTACGAACATTGGGCGTGGACTCCTGAACAGTGGCTACAAGGTGAAATCGAACATGCCAAAAAGAACGGCACTTTACGCGAGGGTTTCGACGAAGGACAAGGATCAGAATCCGGAAACTCAGTTGTTGGCGCTGCGGGATTGGGCCGATCGCCAAGAGCTGGAGGTTATGGAATACGTCGACCAGGCCAGTGGTAAAGATCTGAACCGGCCTGCCTGGCTACAACTCACCCACGATTGGCGATCTGGAAAGATTGATGTGATCGCCGTGGTCCGCCTCGATCGGGCATTCCGCAGCGTTGTCGATATGCACACATCATTCGCCGAGTGGGAAGGTCGTGGCATCCGGTTCTCGAGCATCACGCAACCGATCGACACCGGAACGTCTATGGGAAAGTTCATTACCACACTTCTGGCAGCGGTAGCCGAGTTAGAACGTGAGATGGTGGGCGATCGGGTCAAAGAAGGGCTACGGCGGGCTGTGAGCGAAGGGAAAACGCTCGGTCGCCCGAAAAGCAAACTCTCACCTGCTCGAGCTGCGATGTATCTGGCCGATCATGATGGCGACCACGGTTCAGCAGCTGATGAACTCGGCGTAAGCGAATCAACCTTACGGCGAAGGATTCGCACCCTGTCAAAAAGGTAGGTCGTATTTCACTCTTAGCGACGTGAGTTCAAAACGGAATTGTCAATAACAGGTGTTATTGACACTACGTAACCAGCTTCGCTTTGCCTTTGTTTCCTGCCTTGAGTTTCTCATCGGCGAATCTGTACGCTCTCACGTTCGGTCCTGATGACACATGTGAGATCTTCGACCCCCGTATACGCGCTGTGGTCTTACCCATCCTTATGTTGCGAATGCGAGCCGGTTTCGGTCCGCTCTTGATCGCTTTGATGGTTTGCCTGGGAGTTTTACCAGGGCGAACACCTGAAGATCCACCAATGGGAGTGGAACGCACTTCGTATCGTCCTGTTTTCAAATCTAAGTTCGGATAGAACTTACCCTGTCGCCACTGTATGCGCCGAGGGAACTGGCCATTCGATACACCAGATAATGATTTGATCGACCCCCCTTTTCTGGCTGCGATTCCCGGCGCCACTATATGCGCAGGCGCCGCCGGTGGAGCCTTGGCTGGTGTCGTTGGTGGAGTCTTAGCTGGTGGCGCTGGTGACACTGGTGGAGTTGGGGTTGGTGCCGTTGGCTCAGTAACGGGATCGGTCTTGGTCCCAGGCTCAGTAACAGGATCGGTCTTGGTCCCAGGCTCAGTAACGGGATCGGTCTTGGTCCCAGGCTCAGTAACGGGATCGGTCTTGGTCCCAGGCTCAGTAACGGGATCGGTCTTGGTCCCAGGCTCAGTAACGGGATCGGTCTTGGTCCCAGGCTCAGT
>SDBT01014850.1_pt1 | contig 12397 bp, 8 predicted proteins | sample 2277101 | NCBI WGS metagenome assembly SDBT01 (sample SAMN10404973, study PRJNA504765) | marine sediment metagenome | isolation source: marine sediment core GS10_PC15, 103 cmbsf | place: Arctic Ocean: Southern Knipovich Ridge | collected 2010
AGATATCACGGACATCCAGTTGGCGACGGAACGCTTTTGCCGCGGCACAGATGATTTTGCCAACGTCCGTGAGAGCCTGATGAAGACGGTTGAGGGAGCCGTCATCCGAACGGCACGTCTCAGTGGCCTGAATCAACGGGACCTCGCCGAGCGCCTCGGCATGAGCCGCATGACCCTCCGCAAGAAGATGACGGAGTATGGCATTAAGTAGCCTGGCCTTGCCTGCCAACGGCCCAACCGCGATTTCCGGCAACTTGCGACGACTCCTGAAGCCACAGAATAGCCCCTTCTGAGCCGATTCCCAGACCCGCCGGGGGTATAACCTCGAGCGTTGAGCAGGCTGTTCATCCATGTTCTTTCCAGCCGGCGGCAGCTCTTCGTGGGCTAACGATTGTCCCATGGCCATGTGATAGCCCAACATGCCCGCCCCCTTCCAAGTTGTGCCAGCCCTGGCACGCGACGCTTAACAGGCGTACTAATCATCTGTTGCGTTCACACAGCGCCATCCCCCAGGCGTTTGTCCGCTTATTGGCACGCTTCCTGCTATGTCAGCTTTTGACACCTCTTCTGCCGACTTACCCGGCGGGCAGCTTAAGTAGAACGAAAGGGAAGATACATGAATCTGCAGCGACCGAATGCAAACGAGGCCACAGAGACCAGGAACCGCTCGCGTAATCCTGCGCCAAGTTCAGGGATTTGCAGCCGATGCGTGGAGGATTGTGCGGGGAATTGCGAAATTTTCAAGGCTTCATTCCGAGGGAGAGAAGTTATCTATCCGGGGCCTTTTGGCCAGATTACCGCGGGAGGCGATAAGGAGTATCCCGTAGACTACTCTCATCTCAACATCATGGGATATGCTCTGGGGGCCAAGGCGATTGACGAGGCGAACCCCGATAAGGCGATTTTCCCCGAAGTAGAGACTGCTACGGTGTATGGGCACACGCATCCCGTGCGGATGACGATGCCGATATTTACCGGGGCGCTCGGGTCCACCGACATCGCCCGGAAACACTGGAACAGTTTTGCCATTGGCGCCGCGATCTCGGGCATCTCCCTGGTGGTCGGCGAGAACGTGTGCGGCGTAGACCCCGAGCTTGAGCTGACCAAAGACGGAAAGGTTAAACGCTCCCCCGAAATGGAGCGGCGGGTGAAGATTTACAAGAAATGGCAGGAAGAATACGGCGACATTATCGTCCAGCTCAATGTTGAAGACACCCGTTTGGGAGTTGCGGAATACGTGGTCGAAAAGCTGGGCGTCGAGACCATCGAACTCAAATGGGGGCAAGGAGCTAAATGTATTGGTGGCGAAATCAGGATTGATGATATTGACCGGGCGCTGGAACTCCAGAAGCGTGGTTACATTGTCACGCCGAATCCGGCCAATCCGGCTGTTCAGACGGCATTCAACAAAGGCGCAATCAAGGAGTTTGAAAGGCATTCACGCTTGGGATTCATTGACGAAGACGGATTCCAGCGCACGGTGGAATACCTTCGCCGGGGCCTCGGGGTGAAGCGTGTGAGCCTCAAGACCGGGGCGTATGGCCTGCGAGAGCTGGCTATGGCGTTGAAATGGTCGTCTGAGGCCCGTGTTGACCTGGTCACCATAGACGGCTCAGGCGGCGGCACCGGGATGAGCCCGTGGCGGATGATGGAGGAATGGGGCATCCCGACCTTCTACCTGCAGTCGATGGCTTACGACTACACGCAGAAGCTGGCCGCCCGGGGAGAATGGGTGCCGGACCTGGCGATGGCCGGCGGTTTCTCGACCGAAGACCATATCTTCAAGGTGCTGGCTATGGGAGCTCCGTACTTCAAGGCGGTGTGCATGGGCCGCGCCCTGATGATTCCGGGCTTCGTCGGGGACAATATCGAAAGAACGATCAAGGGAAGCGACAGGCCAAAGAGCTGGGAGAAGCTGCCGGCCACCGTCTCCAGGTACGGGGAATCTCCTGAGCAGATATTTGTCACCTACTCCACCCTGGAGGAGAAGTACGGCGACAGGATGAAGGATATACCTCTGGGCGCAATCGCCATCTACACCTTGGTGGACAAACTGCGGACCGGTCTGACCCAGTTCATGGCCGGGGCACGGAGCTTCCGCCTGGATACGATCACGCGCAACGATGTGGTGGCTCTCACGGAGGAGGCCGCCAAGATTTCAGGTATTTCCTACGTGATGGACGCCTACCGGGAAGAGGCGGACGCGATCATCAACGGCAACCGGTAAGGAACTTGACATCAAAGCAAGGCCGGAAGGGAGGTGAGTTCGATGCCAGAAAACCGCAAATCCGAAGGGCTATGTACAACCTGCAGGAATAATGCCGACTGCAAGCTGCCGAGAACTCCATCCAAGCCAATCGTCGAATGCGAAGAGTTCGAGATCGCCGAGGCCAGAAGGAGCGGTCTGTGCGTCAACTGTGCCGATCTGGCGACGTGCGGGTTCCCGAACGCCGGGAATGCCGTCTGGTACTGCGAGGAATACGCCTGAGGATCTCCGGTCCTCTCCGCGGAAAGTTATTTTTGCCGGGTGAGACCAGCATGACAGGAATGGCCGAGTTGAAAGACCAGATCGTGGAATGGATCGCCACGATGATCGAAAAGTCTGGTGCTCGTGGCGCTGTAGTCGGGTTGAGCGGCGGGCTGGATTCGGCAGTGACGGCGGCGCTGTGCAAGAACGCACTTGATGGCAGCGTCCTTGGGGTCATAATGCCTTGCGAGTCCCAGCGGGAAGACGCGGAGGAGGCCCTGATGATCTCGGCGCGATTGGGGATCGGCGCCATCACGGTCAGACTTGACAAGCCCTTCTACGCGCTCACGGATCAACTACCAGACGCAACGCATATTGCCAAGGTAAATCTGAAGCCTCGATTGCGAATGGCGGCGCTGTACTACCTGGCGAACTCACTTGATTACCTTGTTGTGGGCACCGGGAACAAGAGCGAGATTATGACCGGATACTTCACGAAGCATGGCGATGGCGGCACGGACATTCTCCCATTGGGAGCTCTCTACAAGTCTGAAGTGCGCGCGTTGGCTCGCGAGTTGAATCTACCCGAAAAAATCATCTCCAAGCCGCCGGCCGCCGGGCTCTGGAAAGACCAGACTGACGAAGCCGAACTGGGCCTCACGTATGAAGATCTGGATACTGCTTTGATGGCGATCGAGACCGGTAACGTGGAGGGAATAGACCCGGATATCCTGGCAAGAGTACGCTCCCTGATAGCCAATTCCAGCCACAAACGGGTCATGCCGCCTGTATTTGAAGTGGTGAGATAGGAAAAGCAAAAATGCCGGCGTAATGAGCGAGTTCTAATGACCCAAGCCCCTGATCCCCTCCGGCACAAGACGCGGCAACGCCGCCGCCCACGGGAAAGCTGTGGGCTGTTCGGTGTTTTCGGCGTCCGGGACGCGGCTCCGCTCATCCACCGCGGCCTTTTCTCCCTTCAGCACCGCGGCCAGGAAGGCGCCGGCATTGTTACCAGTGACGGTGATCAGATAAAGTCGGTAAAAGGACTCGGCCTTCTCAGCGAGGTCTACCCCGGCAAATCAGCTCAGGAACTGAAAGGCCATCTCGGTATCGGTCACGTTCGCTACTCGACCACCGGCTCAACCCGCATCCACAATGTTCAGCCTCTCGTAGTCGAGTGCGTGGATGGCATCTGGGCGGTAGCGCATAACGGTAATCTGGTCAACGCCGACCGTCTGCGCCGCATGTACCAGGAGACCGGCGCGATTTTTCAGACCAGCACGGACAGCGAGGTCCTTGTCCACCTCCTTGCCGATCCCATGTACCGTCAACGACCACACCGGGTTGCCCGCGCGCTTGCCGAGCTGAAGGGCGCCTTCTCTTTCCTGCTGATGACAAAGGACCGTGTGTTTGCGGCCCGCGACCCATTCGGCTTCAGGCCGCTTTCCATCGGCAAGATTGGTGACGGCTACGTGTTTGCCAGTGAAACCTGTGCCTTGTGCCAAGTGGGGGCGGAGATTATCCGCGATGTGGAGCCCGGTGAGCTGGTGATTGTTGACGAAACGGGAATGCGCACCAGCTCTTTCGCCGAGCGCGAAGAACATCTGGCTCAGTGTGTCTTCGAGCTCGTATATTTCGCGCGCCCTGACAGCACGGTATTCGGCAAGAACGTTCATAATGTGCGAGTGCAGTATGGCATGAGACTGGCCGAGGAACACCCCGTGGACGCGGATATCGTCATTGCCATACCGGACAGCGGCAACTCCGCCGCTCTTGGTTTCTCCCGCGGGAGCGGCATACCGCTCGACTACGGGTTCATCCGGAATCACTATGTGGGCCGCACGTTCATCATGCCCGGCTCAGACCAACGCGAGCAGAGCGTTGACATGAAACTCGCGGTGCTGCCGGATGTGGTTCGCGGGAAACGCATTGTGGTGGTCGACGACTCTATTGTCCGGGGAACCACCTCTCGCCGGCGCGTCAAATGTCTTCGGGAGGCGGGCGCCAAAGAAGTGCACATGCGGATATCTTGTCCGCCCACGGCATTCCCGTGCTTTTACGGAGTGGACTTTGCCACGAAGGACGAGTTGATTGCCGCTAATCATGAACTCGAGGACATAAAACGGTTCCTGGAAGCGGACAGCCTGGGCTATCTGAGTGTAGAGGGTCTATTGTCGCCGTACCAGCATCCGGAAGACTTCTGCACGGCTTGCTTTACAGGGAACTACCCTCTGGATCCCAGCCAGACCCAAGGAAAGCATGATTGGGAAAAGTTCTCTCCTGAGTTGAATCCTGAAGAGTGAAGTGCTCAGCCACCAGGACAACCGGGCAACTCCGGCTCCCTTAATGATGCAGGACTAATGAAATGATGCGGGCAGACAAGGCAAAGCTGGTGATCCTCAAGGCACTGAGCGAGATCAATGAGCCGGCCGGAAGTCCGCAACTTGCAGATAGACTGTCGGCAATGGGGATCGAACTGCAGTCGCGGACAATTCGATTCTATCTGCTCCAGTTGGATCAAGCGGGCCTGACCCAATTGGTCAGCCGGCGCCGCGGGAGGAAAATAACGGCGACTGGACGAGAGCAACTGGCCCAAGCCAACACAGCCGATAGAGTTGGGTTTCTCACGGCAAAGATTGACAACCTGGTATACCAAATGTCTTTTAATAAGGATACCGGAAAAGGAACGATTGTGATCAATCTTGCCGTGATAAAAGCCAGAGACCTGCCGCGAGCCTTGGCGGAAATGATGCCGGTATTTGAGCAGCGGCTGAGCGTGGGAGCGAGGATCGCCGTTGCGCGCCAGGGAGAGACCATCGGCAGTTTTCAGGTGCCTGACGATTCCGTGGCATTCGCGACCGTCTCCAACGTTACCATCAACGGCGTGCTGCTTCGTGAAGGAATACCTGTGACCATGCGGTTTGGGGGATTGGTTGAACTCCGGAATGGTCAACTGAGCCGTTTTGTTCAATTCATCAAATACCAGAGCACAACTCTCGCACCTCTTGAAATCTTTATCAAAGCTGGAATGACCCGTGTTCGCGAGGCCGCCCGGAACGGATCGGGAATCATCGGCGCCAGCTTTCGGGAAATCCCCTGCAGTGCGGTCGACGATACTCTTCGCGTCCACCAGCTAATGAAGAACCATGGGCTGCGGGGGATTCTCGCCGTCGGCAAGCCCAACCGACCGCTTATGGATATCCCGGTCTCAGAGGGCCATGCAGGAATGATCGTCGCCGGCGGTCTGAACCCTGTCGCCGCTGCGCATGAAGCCGGAATCCGCGTCTCGATGCGTTCGCTGTCAGGACTGCAGGACTTTGACGCTTTCGGGACATTTGAAGACGTTATGTCAGCGGTCAAAGACAAAGGAAAGTGGACATGACAAAACACATCTTTATTACCGGCGGAGTTATTTCTTCGTTGGGCAAGGGAATTACGGCGGCCTCGATCGGGCTCTTGCTCAAGTCCCGGGGCTACCGGGTGCGGCTGCAGAAGCTGGACCCCTATCTGAACGTTGACCCCGGCACCATGAACCCGTACCAGCACGGCGAGGTCTATGTTACCCCGGACGGCGCCGAGACGGACCTGGACCTGGGCCATTACGAACGGTTCACCGGCATCCCCTGCCGGCAGGAGAGCAACTACACCAGCGGCTGTATCTACCAGAACGTCATCAACCGTGAGCGCCGCGGCGATTATCTGGGCAAGACCGTTCAGCTCATCCCGCACATCACGGACGAGATCAAGGACGCGATCCGCGCTATCGTCGCGCCGGACGTAGACATCGCGATTACCGAGATCGGCGGCACCGCCGGCGACATCGAGTCGCTGCCGTTTCTCGAGGCCATCCGCCAGTTCCGCCAGGAGATCGGCCGGGGCAACGGGTTGTTCATCCACCTCACCCTTGTACCCTATATCCGCGCCGCCGGCGAGATGAAGACCAAGCCATCGCAACAGTCGGCGGGCATTCTCCGCGAGATCGGCATTATCCCCGACATTCTGGTCTGCCGCTGTGAACGCCCGCTTGAGGACGAGCACCGCGACAAGCTGGCGTTGTTCTGCAACGTTCCCCGCCACCTGGTGTTCGAGGAACGCGACGTCGAGCATTCAATCTACGAAGTTCCGCTCGAGCTTGCCCGGCAGGACCTCGACATCTATACCCTCGAGATGCTCGGTCTGCACGTGAACCCGCTCGAGATGCGCGACTGGGAACGGATGCTCGAAACCCTGATCAAGCCCGAGCATGGCGAGGTCGAAATTGCCGTGGTCGGCAAGTACATCAGCCTGAAAGACGCCTATAAGAGCATCTACGAGGCCCTGACCCACGGCGGCATCGCCAACTCCGTCAAGGTTAAATTCCGCCAGCTCGAGGCCGAAGACGTCAAGAAGGCCCCGGCGAAGCTGCTAAGCGGCGTGCACGGCATCCTGGTGCCCGGCGGCTTCGGCTACCGCGGGATCGAGGGCAAGATCGCCGCCATTGACTACGCCCGCCGCGAGCGGGTGCCTTTCTTCGGCATCTGCCTGGGCCTGCAATGCGCCGTCATCGAGTTCGCGCGTAGCGTCTGCAAGCTCGAGGGCGCCAACAGCACCGAGTTCGACGCGCACACCCCGCATCCGGTTATTGACCTGATGACCGAGCAAGAGGAGGTCACCGATATGGGCGGCACCATGCGTCTGGGCCATTATCCCTGTGTGCTCGAGCCGGACAGCCGCGCCGCCTCGGCCTACGCCAAGCCCGAGGTCAACGAGCGCCACCGCCACCGCTACGAGTTCAACAACGCCTATCGCGAGCAGTTCCAGGGCCAGGGCGTGATCTTTTCCGGGCTGTCGCCCGACAGCAGACTCGTGGAAATTATCGAACTGACCGACCACCCGTGGTTTATCGCCTGCCAGTTCCACCCCGAATTCCAATCCACGCCTCTGGAACCGCACCCTTTGTTCGCCGATTTCATCACAAATGCCATGAAACAAAGAGACAACTGACCGGCCGCCGCCATCATTTGTGTGCTTGGTGAAAAATGCCCAAACGAACAGACATAAAGAGCATAATGCTCATCGGGTCCGGGCCAATCGTCATCGGCCAGGCGTGCGAATTCGACTATTCGGGGACGCAGGCGTGCAAGGCGCTGAAGGAAGAGGGGTATGAGGTAATCCTGGTCAACAGCAATCCGGCCACGATTATGACCGACCCGGAGGTCGCCGACCGCACCTACATCGAGCCGCTGACCGTAGAAATTCTGCACGAGATCATCCGCCGGGAACGGCCCGACGCGCTGTTGCCGACCCTTGGCGGCCAGACCGCGCTGAACCTGTCCATGGCCTTGGTCGAAGGCGGTGTGCTCGAGCATTTCAACGTTGAGATGATCGGCGCCCAAGCGGCGGCCATTCACAAGGCCGAGGACCGTGATTCGTTCAAGCAGGCCATGCAGAACATCGGCCTGGAGGTGCCCCGGAGCGTTTCCTGCCATTCCATGACTGAGGCGAAAGCCGCCGTGGCCGAGATTGGCTTCCCGGTGGTTATCCGGCCCGGGTTCACCCTCGGCGGTACCGGGGGCGGAATTGCGGCGGAGATGCCGGAATTCGAGGAGATTGTCACCCGGGGACTGCGTTACAGCCCGACCACCGAGGTGCTGATCGAAGAGTCCGTGGCGGGGTGGAAGGAGTTCGAGCTGGAGATCATGCGTGACCGGCTGGACAACTGCGTGATCGTCTGTTCGATCGAGAATCTTGACCCTATGGGCGTACATACTGGCGATTCGATTACCGTGGCCCCGATCCAGACCTTGACTGACCGCGAATACCAGCGGCTGCGCGATGCCGGAATCGCCATCATGCGGGAAATCGGCGTGGAGACCGGCGGCTCGAACGTCCAGTTTGCGGTCCACCCGGAGACTGGCCGACTGGTGGTGATCGAAATGAACCCGCGCGTCTCGCGCTCGAGCGCACTGGCATCCAAGGCCACCGGTTTCCCCATTGCCAAGATCGCTGCCAAGCTCGCGGTCGGTTATACGTTGGACGAACTGCGCAACGACATCACTCGCGAGACACCCGCGGCCTTCGAGCCGACCATTGACTATGTCGTCACCAAAATCCCGCGCTTTGCCTTCGAGAAATTCACCACCGCCGACAGTACGTTGGGCACCCAGATGAAATCCGTCGGCGAGACCATGAGCATAGGCAAGACTTTCAAACAGTCGCTGCAAAAGGCCCTGCGTTCGCTCGAAACTGGCCGCGCCGGTTTCGGCGCCGATGGCAAGGATGAACCATTCGAGAGCATGAGCGACGAAGAGCTCGAACAGGAGATCCGTCGGCCCAACGCCTTCCGTCTATTCGTCATCCGCGCGGCTTTCCGCCGCGGCTGGAGCGTTGACAGACTGTACGAGGCATGCGGGATTGACCGTTGGTTTCTGCGTCACCTCGAGGAACTGGCAAATTATGAAGATGAAATCGCTTCGGCCGGGACCCTCGCGGGGCTCGAGCAGGACCAGGCGCTGTTTCGCCAGGCCAAGGAGTTTGGCTATTCCGATAAGCAGCTTGCTCACCTGCTGGACAGTACCGAGCAGGCCGTGCGCGAGGCGCGCTATGCGCTGGACATCAAGCCTGTCTACGGGTTGGTAGACACCTGTGCCGCCGAGTTCACAGCCTATACACCCTACTATTATTCCACTTATGGCGAGTTGGACGAAACACAGCAGTCGAACAAACCGAAGATCATGATCCTGGGCAGCGGCCCCAACCGGATTGGTCAAGGCATCGAGTTCGATTACTGCTGCGTTCATGCCTCATTCGCCTTGCGTGAGGCCGGGTTCGAAACCATCATGGTCAACAGCAACCCGGAAACCGTCAGCACGGATTATGACACCAGCGACCGGCTCTATTTCGAGCCGCTGACGCTCGAAGACGTGCTGCACATTTACGAGCGTGAGCAATGCTCCGGCGCAATCGTGCAGTTCGGCGGGCAGACGCCGCTGAATCTGGCCCGGGACCTGGAAGCTAACGGCGTGAACATCATCGGCACGAAGCCGCGCAACATCGAGCGGGCGGAGGACCGTAAAGAATTTCAGCAACTCGCCCAGAAACTCGGGATCACGCAGCCGCCAAACGGTATAGCCAGCAACACGGAGGAAGCAATTGAGATAGCCGAGCGCATCGGTTACCCGATTCTGATGCGGCCTTCGTTTGTCTTGGGCGGCCGGGCCATGGTCATTGTCTATAAAGAGGAGTACCTCCGCAAGTACATGGCCGAGGCGGTGGCTGTTTCCGAGGAACGGCCCGTGCTGATTGACAGCTTTCTGGAGAACGCCGTCGAGGTGGACGTGGATTGCATCAGTGACGGGCAGACCACCGTGATCGGCGCGATCATGGAACACGTCGAGCTGGCCGGGGTGCATTCCGGAGACAGCGCCTGCATTATCCCGGCGCAGACCCTCTCGGCTAAAGCCAAGGACATGATTCGCGCGCACACCTATGCCTTGGCTGAAGAACTCGAGGTCGTGGGGCTGATGAATATCCAGTATGCGGTGAAAGACGGAGAGGTCTTTGTGCTGGAAGTCAACCCCCGGGCATCCCGCACGGTACCGTTCGTCAGCAAATCAATCGGCTATCCGCTGGCCAAGTATGGGGCGCTGGTGATGGCCGGGCAAAAGCTCAAGGACATCGGTTTCACGGAGGAGGTCGTGCCCAAACACGTCAGCGTCAAAGAGGCGGTTCTTCCCTTCGTCCGGTTTCCAGGTACGGACATCGTTCTCAGTCCTGAAATGAAGTCTACCGGTGAGGTTATGGGCATTGATATTTCCATGGGCCTGAGTTATCTCAAGAGCCAGGTCGCCGCCGGTAACGCGCTGCCGATGCAGGGCAATGTTTTTGTCAGCTTGCGTGATCCGGACAAGGCCGCGGCCGTGCCGCTGTGCCGGGAATTGGCAGAGATGGGTTTCACCATCTATGCGACGCTGGGCACAAGTACCATGTTGCGTGAAAACGGCATTAACAGTCAAGCCATCTTTCGCATCTCGGCCGGCCGGCCGAACGTGCTTGATCTGATTGCCGAGAAAAATGTAAGCTGGATCATCAACAGTCCGTCCACGGGCGCTGGTTCTAAGGTTGATGAGATTCGCATGCGCAGCGAGGCAGTCATCCACGGGGTGCCGATTACCACCACCATCAATGGGTTCGAGGCCGCGATTCAGGGATTGAAAGCGATCAAAGCGGTTGACCGCATGGACGTGCGCAGTCTGCAGGAATATCATCGTCATCTCCAGAAATGAACCTGATTATGAACAACTCACGTTGGAACTGGAAAGCGCAGCGGGAAAAAGCCGCGTTTCTCGCGCTGGAAGACGGCACGATAATGCGCGGGCATTCCGTGGGCGCGCCGGTGGACCGGGTCGGCGAGGTGGTGTTCAACACGGGCATGTCGGGTTACCAGGAAATCCTGAACGACCCGTCGTATGCCGGCCAGCTCGTCACCATGACCTATCCGGAAATCGGCAACACCGGGATCAACAACGACGACCGCGAATCCCGCGGTCTGTTCCTGAACGGATTCATCATCCACGAGTTGAACGCGCCGGCCAACTGGCGCCAGGAGCAAAGCCTGACGGACTGCCTGAAACAAAATGATATTCCCGCGCTCGCCGGGATTGATACCCGGGCGCTGACCAGCAAGCTGCGGAGCGCCGGCACGCTGAAAGGCTATATATGCCCGAGCGGCGCCAAAACCCCGGAGGAAGCAGCAGCGCTGGCCCAGGCATGGGAAGGGCTTGATAACCAGGATTACGCCAGTCGCGTGAGTTGCACTGATGCTTACGACTGGGACCCGGACGGCAGCAAGACCACAAGCTGGGGCTTCGAACCCGAACTGCCGGAAGCCGATTTGCGCATAGTGGCTTACGACTTCGGCATCAAGTGGAACATCTTACGGTGGATGCGCCAAAGCGGGATGCAGGTCTGCGTGGTCCCGGCCCAAACCCCGCCAGAAGAAGTGCTGGCGCGCAAACCGGACGGCATCTTTCTGTCCAACGGCCCCGGCGACCCGGCCGGGGTCGGCTATGCCATCAAAGCCGCGCGCGAGCTTATCGGCAAGGCGCCGATCATGGGTATCTGCCTGGGACATCAGTTGCTCGGCCTGGCCTGCGGGGCCAAGACCTATCGGCTCAAGTTCGGCCACCACGGCATCAACCATCCGGTCAAGGACCTCGGGACGGCCAAGGTAGAGATTACCTCACAGAATCACAACTTCGCAATCGACCCGGACTCCGTCACCGATTCAGCCCTGGAAATCACCCACATTAACCTTAATGACAACACGGTCGAGGGCATTCGGCATAAGACCGAGCCCATGTTTGCCGTGCAGTACCATCCAGAAGCAGGTCCCGGCCCGCACGATCCCTGTTACCTCTTCAAGCGTTTCCGCAACCTGATCAAGCACACATCATAAACAGCTGCCCGTAATCAAGCTCCCTATCGAAACACACTTGACTCAGCGCCGGCAGCGGATATACTTGCAGATAAATAATAAGGTGCAAGAATGAACCGGCTGCTGAAAATATTGACGCTGGGATTGACGAAGAAGCGGGCCTGGCAATTACCGCTGCTGGCTGGGTTGCTGGTGTTGTTTCCGGGGATATGGTGGTATGCAAACTGGCTGGGGGCGGGATGCTTTGATGTGTGGAAACTCGTCGAGCAAGGCAATAGTGAAGACCTCACGTATGTCCTGCGCTGGCGGCCCGGCACCGTCAATGCCAGAGACAAGGATGGCTGGACGCCGCTGGACCATGCGGCAATCAATGGAGATACCGAGACGGTCAAGGCTCTGCTTGCGGCCGGGGCAAAGGTCAATGCCAAGCACAAGTATGGCTCGACGCCGTTGCACCTGGCAGTGCGTAACGGCCACACCGAAACAATCGAGGTCCTAATTATATACGGAGCAAA
>SDBT01014852.1_pt1 | contig 12396 bp, 12 predicted proteins | sample 2277101 | NCBI WGS metagenome assembly SDBT01 (sample SAMN10404973, study PRJNA504765) | marine sediment metagenome | isolation source: marine sediment core GS10_PC15, 103 cmbsf | place: Arctic Ocean: Southern Knipovich Ridge | collected 2010
CCAGGCGTTCTGGGGTGGCGTGAAGAGTTACTTCCTCGCTCCCATTTCGCAGTACCACCATCTCAAGTTCTTTGTCCGGGCTTATAGCCACATTTTCCCTGATGTCTGTCCAGACTCTGACTTTATATCCGCTAATGGAAAGTATCTTGTCACCCGGCATTATACCCGCCCTTGAAGCGGGTGAATATGGCCTCACATAACCAATGGTGGTGTCCTGATTTGGCGCCATAGCCGCAGGCATCCCGATCATGTATGCCAGAGCGATGGCAAATACGGCAAATATAACGTTCATCACAGATCCTGATGCTGCAATAATTGCTCTGTGAGATACAGGGGCGAGGTCAAATCGTCCCTCTTCCGGATCTTTCAGTTCTTCTTCCGTTTCTTCCGCTCCCTTATCCGGTCTTTCGTTCGGATTCTCCCCCAGCATTTTGACGTATCCACCAAATACAGGAAACCAGGAGATTCGGTATTCAGTTCCGCCTCTCGTGAAACCGGTGAGTTTAGGCCCAAAACCTATGGAAAATCGCTCCACTGTAATCCCTAGCTTCTTCGCAGCGAGAAAATGCCCAAGCTCATGAAAGAATATTATGATACCAACTATAAGGAGTGTACGAATAAGATCCCACAATATGTTAATTATATAATACATTATACCACCTTGTTCTGGATGCTGGGTACTGGATGCTGGATGCTAGATACTGGATGCTAGATACTGGATGCTAGATACTGGATGCTAGATACTGGATACTGGATTGCGTTTACGTCGTAGCTCTGAGCCATCAGTTAATTGTCTTTGCTAGTATCAAGATTGAGTATCAAGCATCAAGACGCTTTTTTCAGCAAAATCTCTTGCCCACTTGTCAGCAGCTATGATGTCATTTAAAACGGGATTATGCACAGGCTGATGCGCTTCTATCGCCTGTCCGATAACGTCAGGAATATCCGAAAATCCTATCCGCCCCTTCAGAAATGCGTCTACGGCAATTTCATCAGCGCCGTTAACAACTGTGGGCATCGTGCCGCCCAACTTACCTGCTTCGTAGGCATGACGCAAACATGGGAATTTTTCCATGTCCGCATCCTGAAAAGTCAAACACCCAACCTTGGCAAGATTGAGATACGATACCGGAGATTCTCTACGCTCAGGATGCGTAAGCGCCGATTGTATCTGCAAACGCATATCTGCCGTGCTGAGCTGTGCCAGAATGGAGCCATCAATGAACTCTACCATAGAATGAACTATGCTCTCAGGATGGATCACAACATCAACCTTTGAAATATCCACGTCAAAAAGCCACCGGGCCTCTATTACCTCAAATCCTTTGTTCATGAGAGTTGCGCTATCTATTGTAATTCTGCGCCCCATCTTCCAATTGGGATGTTTCAAAGCCTGCTCTGGGGTAACATCGCGCAATTCATCTATGGTCTTGTTGCGGAAAGGGCCGCCAGACGCAGTTAAGATCAGTCTCCGGAGATTCTTACGTCTCCCATCAGCTAACAGACATTGGAAAATCGCACTGTGCTCGCCGTCTACCGGTATGACATCCACACCTGCTTCAGCGGCAGCTTTCATCACTATGGAGCCAGCGGTGACCAGAGATTCCTTGTTCGCCAATGCGATATTCTTCCCCGCCCTTATGGCCTCCAGAGTCGGAATCAGCCCTGCTATGCCAACTATCGCAGACAAGACCATATCTGCTTCTGCCATAGCTGCCACCTGGACAATGCCGTCCTGACCACCCAGCACCTCCACGCGTTTGCCGCTGACCTGTTTTTTCAGACGTTCCGCGCTCGCTTCGTCCGCCAACGCCACCATATCAGGGTTGAATTGCTCGATCTGCTGTTCAATCAACTCCACGTTACTTCCAGCCGCCAAGCCAACCACATTAAGTTGATCTCGAAGGAAATCTACGACTTGTAGAGCCTGTGTACCTATGGAGCCGGTAGATCCCAGAATGGATATATGTTTCATATAAGTTTCCTGATGCCCTGCTGTTAGCTGAGATAGAGAATGTATATGGAATAGTAATACAAAGCTGGCGCTATGAATATCATGCTGTCACATCTATCAAGAATCCCGCCGTGTCCGGGCATTATTGTCCCTGAGTCCTTCATATTCGCGCCGCGCTTTAAGAGGGATTCCGCCAGATCACCGATCTGTCCAATTATTGCAAGCCCGATCCCCATGATCACCATATGCAGCAACCCTATATCTGTTAGCAGCCAGTGCCGTATCGCCAGAGCAACTACACAGGAAAAAACTATGCCTGCAAGGTATCCCTCTATGCTCTTGCCCGGGCTTATAGCAGGTATGATTTTATGCTTTCCAAAGCGCATACCTACCAGATAAGCTCCGATGTCCCCGCTCCACGTTATGCCTATGAGCAGGATGATCAGGTTACGGCCATCCGACATCTGGCGCAACAGGATCAAATGTCGGCCAAATAGCCAGCCAACGTAGAGAACTCCCAGTAGAGCGGAAGAGATATTTAGTAAAGCCGAAGGGGGATTCCTTTTTACAATCTCTATCAGGAAGGGCAAGCCAACCGCGAGGCATATAACCAGATTAGTGTCTACCCAATCTGGTCTGAAAGAAGAAAGGCAAAGCAACCATGCAATAAGGATACTCGGAAGCCTGGACAGCAAACTGCTCGCGGAACCAGTCAGTCTGGGAAACTCTCTGGCACCCAATACTACAACCAGGCTTACCAGAGCGAAGAAAATCCATAGCTCACTTTGAAGAACTATAAAGACGACTAAAATTCCAAGAACTATGGCGCTTAAAAATCTCGTCCAGAACATAAGGCACTATTTGAAGACTCGATTAGATCCCACCGAATCTTCTTTTCCGCTTTTGATAGGACAACAGGGCTAGTAGCAGATCTTCTCTACGAAAATCCGGCCAGAGGAGATCCGTAACATAGATTTCGGTATAAGCAGATTGCCACAAGAGGAAATTGCTGATTCGCATCTCACTGCCTGTACGGATAAGAAGATCCGGATCGGGTAATCCTGATGTATAAAGATACTGGGCAAAAATATCCTCGTCTATATTTTTGGCCTTTAGCTTGTCCGCGTTTACGTCGGCAATTATAGCCCGTACAGCCTGCACTATCTCCTGACGACCACCATAGTTGAGAGCGAGGTTGAGAATAAGACCGGTATTGTCTTTTGTTGCATTTATCGAACGCTTGATCTCACGGACTACCCTCCCTGGCAATCCATTTATATCTCCCGTGAACCTCAACTGGACGTTATTCTTATTCAACTCTGGCGTCTGCCCACGAAGCTGTTCCAGCAACAACTTCATGATGGAACTTACCTCCCTGATTGGGCGCTTCCAGTTCTCCACGGAGAATGTATATAATGTGAGCACCTCTATTCCCAATTCGCTACACAATTCCACAATGGGACGAATAGGCTCTGTACCTGCCTTATGCCCGGCAGAGCGCGGAAGGTTTCGCTTGTCAGCCCATCGCCCGTTGCCATCCATAATGATAGCCACGTGTCGAGGTAGTTTCTCCTCATTCAGAGATGCTCTCAACTCTTCTTCGCTCAAATTCTCCGCTGAAATAATAGTTTGCTCGTTTTTCAAAACTCCATGATTTCCTTCTCTTTAGCCTGAATCATTTCATCTATTTTAGCTATATGCTCATCGGTAAGGTCCTGAACCTTCGACTGCTCTTTTCGGCTATCATCTTCAGGCAGGTCACCTGATTTTTCCATATCTTTGAGGGCACTGTTGGCTTCTCGACGGATATTGCGGATCGCGATTTTTCCCTCTTCGGAGAGCTTTTTGGAGAGCTTGGCCAGTTCTTTCCTTCGTTCCTCCGTAAGTTCCGGGATAGTGATCCTGATAACATTGCCATCGCTGTTAATATTCAGTCCCAGGTCTGCCTTCAGTATTGCTCTCTCTATCTCGCCTATAATGGACTTATCCCATGGCTGGATCACCATAAGCCGCGCTTCCGGAATAGAAACACTCGCGACCTGATTTATGGGAGATTTGGCGCCGTAGTAATCTACGTTGATGCCATCCAGTAGAGAGATAGTGGCTCTCCCTGTCCGGATACTGGCCAATTCCCTGGCAGTGGATTCCAGTGCATTTTCCATATTCTTATGAATTTCGCGTATTAATTCTTTTGGCATTTTATCTCAACCTCCTGAAAAGGAACCAAGAGCAATAAAAAGCGACGAGTTGTTTCAAGTCAGATCGATCAATTAGTTAGCCACTCCAGCACCCTTATTAGGCAACTTCCTTCGTCTTCGCTTGCTCACGAAGAAGACGTTGTGCTTGAGAACCCATGCGCGCTGCTTCTTTGCGGAAGTATTCCTTTAGCTCCTCTCTGCCCATATCCTTCGTTTGCTCATACTGGGCATCTCGAATGCGCCGTACCATATCAAGTGCCTTGATCTGTGCCATAGGTCGTCACCTCCCGCGGGGAGTAAATTTCTAACTGCTTATAGCCAAGCTCGATGATATGAATCGGAAAAATGGACAAAAGGTTCCACCCGCTACACTTTGTGTCCTATACTTTATGGAGCCAATATTGTACCGATCTTTTCTCCAAAAATCACCTTTTTGATATTTCCTTCTGGCTCCAGAGCGAAGACTACTACAGGCAAGTCGTTATCTTTACATAGAGAAAAGGCTGATGCGTCCATCACCCTCAAATCCATTTTCAAAGCCTGTTTTAAGTCCAACTCATGAAATTTTTTCGCGTTTGAATCGACAAGTGGATCTGCTGAATAGACCCCATCAACCTTGGTAGCCTTAAGCAATACATCAGCTTCGATCTGGAGAGCGCGCAGTGCGGCGGCTGTATCGGTGGTAAAGTATGGGTTTCCTGTACCACCACCAAAGATGACGATCTTACCTTCCTGCAGATAATTGATAGCTTGTTTTCCCACGTATGGCTCTACGCGCTGAACCTCCACCGCAGGCTCAAATTCTATGGCACTAAGAACACAGGCTGGAACGTCAGAATTCTCCAACACTCCCTGTAGCGCCAGAGCGTTTACCACCGTCGCCAGCATCCCGACCATGTCAGCCTTTGGACGATTTACAGCATTCTGCTTGTCAGCTCCTCGCCAGATATTGCCTGCCCCTATAACCACTGCAATCTGCATGCCGCAGCTTCTAATCTCGCTCAGTTGTGCAGATAGTGATTCCAGCCTTCCTATATCTATGGCACTTCCAGCGCTTCCCATCATCTCCCCGCTGAGTTCAAGAAGTATCCTGTTATAGACAGGCTGACTCTTCATAAGCAAAACTCCACAAAAGTGGCAGACCACAGACTATGAATCGGCACTTTCTTCTCCCAATTCATACCTGGTAAACCGCTGGATGACAATATTTTCGCCAATGGTAGAGATCTTCTCAAGCAGGAGATCACCAATAGTTTTATCTGAATCTTTTATGAATTCTTGTTCCATCAGACATACATTGGTGAAAAACTTATTCATACGGCCTTCGACGATCTTATCTACGATATTTTCAGGTTTTCCTTCATTGAGAGCCTGAGTTCTCAAGATATTTGCCTCCTTCTCGCTCTCGCTCTCCGGAACATCCTCTTTCTTTACATACAACGGCCGCTTGGCAACAATCTGCATGGCAATATCATTCGCCAACTGCTGGAATTCTTCAGTACGTGCCATGAAATCCGTTTCGCAGTTCAGTTCCAGCAAGACGCCTATTCTATTTCCATAATGAATATAGGATGTTATGATGCCCTCATGAACAGCGCGTCCCAACTTTCTAGCCGCCACAGCAATACCTTTTTCTCTGAGATGCTGAATAGCCTTATCCATATCGCCTTCGGTTGCCACGAGCGCCTCTTTACACGCCATAACACCGGCACCTGTCTTTTGCCGCAATTCTTTTACCATCGCTGCTGCTATTTTCATTGAAATATTGTGTCCTCCATTCTCTACTGATCCTCTGCCAGAAGCTCACCATCTCAATCGGCGAGCAAAGACAGAGTAGTTATTCATAAATCAAGCTTTTAGAAAAAATCTTGAGCCAAAAAGGAAATCAAGCCTTTAGAAAAGGCTTGATCGAAAAAGAAAATGAAGATGGTATTCACCCGCAGAAAGAAAATTGAGAACTTCTTCTAGAACTTGCTTATGCCTGTTATGCCTGTAAAGAAACAACTTCCCTCTTTTGTAAGGGTCAGGACTTATTAGCCACGGATATTCACGGATTAACACGGAAAAATCCAAGAAATCCGTGAATATCCGTGGCTAATAAACTCATCATTCATAGAAGATCAGCAGATACTACTTACTAGTTGTAAAAGAATAATTTCCCACTCACGAGATAACGCTATTCGTCAAGGGTGGGTAAACATTTTCTGATGAAATCAGAAAATGTTTACCCACCCCTACAAAAAAAAGGGAAGTTATACTTTTACAGGCTTAGTGGATGAAAACAATGAAGCTTCGGAGAAAAAAAGTGGTTGCGGGTTAAGAGCTTTCCCCTTCTTCCTTCTCGGCTGCCTCCGACTCCTCGGCCTCTTTGAGAAGTTCAGGTGCACCTTCTATTATGGCATCTGCCAGCTTCTCACATATCAGCTTGATGGCTCTTATAGCATCATCATTTCCGGGGATAGGATAGTCTATCTCATCAGGGTCGCACCTGGTATCTACAATAGCTATAGAGGGAATTGATAGCTTAGCAGCCTCTGCGACAGCGATTTTTTCTTTGATAGTATCAATAACTATGACAGCGCTGGGTAGCTTTTTCATTTTCCTGATCCCGGAGAGATTTCTCATCAGTCGCGCCTTTTGCCGGTTGAGGTCCATTACTTCCTTCTTTGGTAGCAATTCAAAGACGCCCTCTTGCTCCATCCTCTCCAGATCGTTCAATCGGTTTATGCTCTTCTTGATGGTATCAAAGTTTGTTAACATACCGCCCAACCATCTTTCATTGACGTAGAACATTCCACATCGCTCTGCTTCTTCGGATATAGTTTCTACAGCCTGCCTCTTGGTGCCAACGAAGAGAACGACCTCTCCTTTGGAAACTATTTCGCTCAGGAATGAACACGCCTCCCCCAGCAATCTTGCTGTTTGACGAAGATCGATGATATACGTACCATTGCGTTCAGCAAATATGTACCTGTTCATCTTTGGATTCCATCTACGCTTCTGATGACCAAAGTGTACTCCAGCTTTGAGAAGCTGCTGCATGGTAACTAAAGCCAAAACATACCTCCTTGAAATTATTTGCGGTGGCTAGAGCAGCCACGTGCTACATGGGTTAAATCTTCCGTCTCTCTCATGTTCAAGCACAACTTCCGCAGGTGAAATAAGCGGAATGAATAAAGAAGCATATTCACACCTTTCACCCGGAAGCACCCATGCTTGAATCAAGAAACGTGGTTTTTAAGTAATTGGATGTCGTTAAATGACATAATTCCCAGATTCTCTGGATCTAAAGAATATATCTGCTCAAGTCTCTATCTTTGATAATATCAGCAAGTTGTTTCCTGACGTAATCAGCATCTATTTTTATCTTTTGATCCGAAAGCTCTGGGGCTGAGAAAGAGATCTCGCCAAGCATCCGCTCCATAACAGTATGAAGTCTTCTTGCACCGATATTTTCAGTTTGCTCATTTGTCTGACATGCCAGTGATGCGATCTCATCAATGGCATCATCGGTGAAATCAATCTCCACACCCTCGGTATTCATAAGAGCTACATATTGCTTTACAAGAGCGTTTTTGGGTTCAACCAGAATTCTTCTGAATTCTTCTTTTCCGAGGCTTTTCAACTCCACTCGAATAGGGAATCTGCCCTGAAGCTCTGGTATAAGATCCGACGGTTTGGACGAATGAAAAGCTCCAGCAGCAATGAATAGTATGTGATCTGTTCTCACCATCCCATACTTAGTGGCAACCGTGCAGCCTTCAACGATAGGAAGAATATCACGCTGAACACCCTCACGCGAGACATCGGGACCTGTCCTGGAACCCCGCCCCACGATCTTATCGATCTCATCGAGGAATATTATTCCTGAGTTTTCCGCTTTATCTACTGCTTCAGATACGACCTTATCCATATCCACCAGCTTGTCAAATTCTTCCTCCATGAAGATTTCACGAGCTTCTGCAACGGTGACTGTCCGCTTCTTGGTTCGCTTCGGGAGCATGTTACTAAACATATCCTTGAAATTGATGTCCATCTCCTCGAACCCGGCGGGCGAGAAAATTTCTATCATGGGAACAAAGCTATTCTGGACCTCTATAGTCACAGATGTGTCTTCCCACTCCTCTGCTCTGAGCTTCTTTCTGAACTTCTCCCGAGTTTTAGAGAGCGAATCCTTTTCTTCTACTTCTTCTACCTCGGCAATTTCGGAATCGCCTTCTTGCTGATCGGAAAGCTCAGTATCGTCTTTTTTGGCTTTCGCGCGTTTTGGCAGCGGTGGCAAAAGAATGTCCAGAAGCCTGTCTTCCACTATGTGAGCCGCTTTTTCTCTCACGGACTCTGAATGACTGGAACGCAGCATATTAACCGCTAGATCAGTTAAATCTCTGATCATGGATTCCACGTCCCGGCCCACGTATCCTACCTCAGTATACTTTGAGGCTTCCACCTTCAGAAATGGCGCTTCTGCCAATCGCGCCAGCCTTCTTGCGATTTCCGTTTTCCCCACGCCGGTAGGCCCGATCATTATAATATTTTTGGGCGCTACCTCGTCCCGCATTTCATCGGATAGCATTTGACGCCGCGACCTGTTCCGCAATGCTATAGCTACAGATTTTTTGGCATCTTCCTGCCCAATGATATACTTATCTAATTCTTCTACTATCTGACGGGGAGTTAGTTTGTCATCCAGTCCCACGTTTGCCTCCTAGACGATAAAGCAGATATAAACCCCATCCAGTTCCAAGAAAAGAGATATTACCTTCGAGCAGAGCGAAAGGTTGGTACTTTCAGGGAATGTTAAAATAGCAAGATCCTGATCGAAAACTGTTGTTTGAGTGTGCATAGCCTGTATCGAAACCAGGTTTTCAGATAGGCTTTAAGTCAAACGGCCAGTTCATCACTTGGCGGGACATAATTCCTCGACTACTATCTGATCATTGGTGTAGACACATATTTCAGAAGCAATCTTCAGGGATTCTTTGACAATATCAGACGCGCTCAATGACGAGTTTTGTACCAAAGCCTTCGCGGCAGATAAGGCATAATTGCCTCCGCTTCCGATGGCTATTATTCCGTCATCTGAGGAGATTACATCACCGGTACCAGACACCATATAGGAGTTTTCCACATCTACAACCAAGAGCATTGCATCAAGTCTTCTTAGTGCCCGGTCTGAGCGCCAATCTTTGGCCAGGTCTACCGTAGCATTGATCAGGTTACCATTATATTTCTCCAACTTACTTTCCAGTCTTTCATATAGGGCCATAGCATCAGCAACGGCGCCGGAGAACCCTAGAAGCACTTTGCCCTTATATATTCTCCTCACTTTATTCGCGTCGCGTTTGATTATAGTGTCCTGATGACTTACCTGTCCGTCACCACCGAGAGCAACCGCTCCGTCACGTCTTACCGAAAGAATCGTAGTACCATGAAACATGTCTTTCCTCCCCAAAACTGCATCATAATGATATTGCAATATAAGGAATTTGTCAAGTATGGAATTCTTCTGGATACTGGATGCTGGATGCTATAGACGCTGGACATATAAGTGTGGCCAGTTCAGGCATCATCACAGATGTCCGAATCTGTCATCCAGCATCAAGTATCCAGTATCATAGCTCAGAGATCAGCATTATCAATTTTTCTGTCGTTATAGTTCCGATCTTTGGCCCTACTGACATGGATTTTTCATATTCATACATTTCGCGGTGGAAATCCTCTTCCGCTAAAATATATCCCAGTTCATCATTTGCCAGACCGAATATGAACCTGTATTTCGCGTTCATCGTGCTCTTCACTCTAAGTCCCAATTTGGGAAGTGTTTCGCCCGGATATGTTGCTATCTGCGCATCGCCTATTTCGATGAGATTCACTTCTGTTCGGACTTTGCCATCTATGAACACTTCCTCCGGCAGAATTCCAGCTTCCATTAATGCCATGAAACCCGGATTCTCCAATGGAACCTCAACCACCGCCTTTTTAAATACGATCTTCACATCTTTCTGTATTTCGGCCTCCCGCGCCGCCTCGATTGCTTTCCCGGCGACAATTGAGCCTATTCTCTCCGCCTCCTGGAAGGTGTTGGATTCCGAATCCACCGTAACCATTCCGCCAAGAGCGCCGTTTACAAACAGTGCTATGCCGCCCAGCTCTTTCTCCACATCCCGATATATGTAACAAGGATAGTCGGCAGTTACAAGAAGATTGTCCGACCAGAGCGTTTCGGGATGGGCTGTAAAGTTTACCAGCGTAGCGATAGTATCCCCTGAAAGCGAATCAACTTTGAGCAGCGACAGCTCCCGGTCGATCAATTCCGGCTCCCTGACATTATGGGAAACGCCTTCGGGAACCTGAATTGACGCCAGTTTCAATACGGCTGGTTTCATATTCTGTTTCGCTTCCTTCACGGATTCTACGATCTTTCCATACAGAAATTCTATGTATGCTGGATTGACGCCGGATCCAAATTCATCTTGCCCCCAAAGCCCAATAGTGTCAGGGCCGGAATGTTGATGCGTATAGGTTAATATGACATTTTCACCGGGGATTCCCAGTTCCGCAAAAAGCTGCCGTAGTTTGAGGGTGTGATACATTGTAAGCCCTATGAGATCCATAGATACTATGCCTATTGTCGTTTCGCCATCGTCTAACATTAAACATCTGGCGTAAATGTCGTCGTGGACTCCTGTGCTGAGACGGTCATTGCCCAATCCTGCCAGATATACATTCATCTCTGGAGTTATCACGCGCCTGGCGGCTCCGGCTCTGAGTGGATCGGCGAGGGCTGTGGAAGCGGCAAATATCATAAGAGGAACAGCGAGAACCAGTATCTTGAGAAACAAACTAATCCATACAGTCTTCATGTAAGTGATCCCTTTCTTTCCGGAACAAACTGGCAGCTTGTGGTACTATTGTAAGCTAAGTTGTCAGTGTAGTAGTAGAAGATTGGCGCAAATAACTCGCAAGGCTGGGTTGCATAAAGCGAATGGCAGTTTTTTGATACGAGAGTACATAAGCCTGGATTTCTGATCAGGTATGGAATTCCAGGCTTATGGCTATTAAACTCCATCTCAGTTGGCGGCTTCCGATCTGATGGCCCCCCATGTGCTTGTTAGTTTGCCTGATGCTGACACCACCGCTCCGCCGCCGATGAACTCCTTCAGTCCTACCTCCATTGCCCGATTGATGTCTTCCTCCTCGAATGCTTCATCTGCAATCATCACTTCATCAATAATCCCTACGAGATTCCGGCCAATCTCAATGTCCACAGTGTTTTCCGATGGCTCCATGGCTAACTGCTTCGTCGAATCCAGAACTCCATCTATGTATATCTTTTCCATCTCCATGTCATAGGTAGCGGCGATGTGATGCCATTCACCATCGGTCACGACCATATTTGAATTCATGTTGCCGGAGTTCTCCTTTTCCGGTGAGCAGAAAGCGAAATGTACCTTTCCTGTATCTGTCTGCACATATATACCGTAGTTGCGTTGGGGCCAGCCGTCTTTTCCCACGATCAACTGGTACGCATTGGTAGGCTCGTCCATATTGAGCCAGGCCATGAGCGTAAAAGTTGGAGTGGTAAACTCATCTGCGTGCGGAACTGTGACTTTACCGCCAGCGACAAACTCCAGACCGTCGTTGAATTTGCCATCTGTGCGATTTACGTCAACATTTGTGATCGTTCCGTGGTGCCCCTTCTCAGAAGAGTCCAGTATCTCATTACCCTTCTCTTCATCGAACAGCCACACGGCCAATATGGATTCTGGTTCATAGGCTTGACCCAAATTTACTATGAATATACTAAAAGCGATGCAACATACCAAACCAAATATCGAAGTCTGTATCCTTCCTAACATCATCATACCTCCTCATTTCTCACGTTATTCAAACGACCAACAGCAGAAATCAAAATATGAGATTTCTGCCGATCTCCTCATAGACTTTCAACATCGACATTATACCAGACCTCTCAATGTCAGATCAACAAAAATCATACAGATATATTCAGTAGTTGGGAAAAGTGAGCTGAAATCCTCATCTTATACGAGTTTTTCAGTTAGTATAGTAAAACGTGCAGCTGCTCGTTTAGAATGTTGATCAGCCCTGGGAACAAGCTGACAGCATGTTCTACTCATGAACAAGCTGGCAGCATGTTCTACTCATGAACAAGCTGGCAGCATGTTCTACTCATGAACAAGCTGGCAGCATGTTCTACTCATGAACAAGCTGGCAGCATGTTCT
>SDBT01014853.1_pt1 | contig 12395 bp, 14 predicted proteins | sample 2277101 | NCBI WGS metagenome assembly SDBT01 (sample SAMN10404973, study PRJNA504765) | marine sediment metagenome | isolation source: marine sediment core GS10_PC15, 103 cmbsf | place: Arctic Ocean: Southern Knipovich Ridge | collected 2010
CATGGAACAAAATTCGAGGAACCGCTTGGAGACCGGGTAGAATGGAGCAGGATTCTGGAGAAGGATTTCGGTATCGCCATTTGATGGCATCTCGAGCTCGATTTTGTGAAAGGTAGAAGATGACAGACGAAACCCGCAAGAAACCGACGCTGGCCATCTCGCTTATCCCGGTCGCTATTTTGATCGCAATGCTCGGCTACTGCATTTTTGGACTCGGCCTCGATCTGGACTCCGGCGCTTCGCACATACCGTTGATTCTGGGCGCCGCGGCGGCATCGATCGTTGCTTCCTACCTCGGGTATACGTGGCGCGAGATACACACGCACCTCATTAAAGGTATCACTTTGGCCTTGGGTGCGATTTTGATCCTGATGACGATCGGCATCCTGATTGGAACCTGGATGCAGAGCGGGATCGTTCCGGCGATGATCTGCTATGGCTTACAGCTCATCTCCCCGGCCGTATTCCTGGTGACTACCTGTGTGATCTGCGCCATCGTGTCTCTTTCAACCGGTAGCTCATGGTCTACCGCCGGCACGGTGGGAGTGGCTTTGATTGGGATCGGGATGGCGATGAGTATCCCGACAGGGCTGGTTGCCGGGGCCATCATCTCGGGCGCCTACTTCGGAGACAAGATGTCACCCCTGTCCGATACCACCAACCTGGCGCCCGCCACCGCGGGGACGGATCTCTTTACCCACGTGCGGCACATGTTCTTCACCGGAGTACCGAGTCTCATCATGGCGTTGATCCTCTTTGCCATTATCGGAATGCGGTACAGGTCGAGCACGGTGGATACCAGCGAAGTGGCCTTGATGCTCGAAACGATAAAAAGCACCTTTTTCATCTCACCCTGGTTGCTCCTACCCCCCCTGCTCGTGATCTTCATGGTAGTTTTCCGAATCCCGGCGCTCCCCGCTTTGCTGGGCGGAGCGATTCTGGGGGCGGTGGTTGCGGCTATCTCGCAAGGCAGCTCGCTTTCGGAGATCATCCCGGTTGCCTTCCGTGGCTTCGAGTCCGCCACCGGCGTCGAGCAAGTGGACAACCTTCTTTCACGAGGTGGTTTGATGTCGATGATGTCGACCATCTCGCTGGTGATGGCCGCCCTGGCGTTCGGCGGGGTCATGGAGGGTGCGGGGATGCTGGAGGTCATAGCCGGGTCGATCCTCAAGCTGGCCCATTCGGTGGGCTCGCTGGTGGTGGCGACCATCGCCACCTGCATCGGCATGAACATCATCGCGCCCGATCAGTATCTGTCCATCGTGGTGCCGGGGAGGATGTATCGGAACGCCTTTACCAAGCAGCATCTTCACCCCAAGAACCTCTCCCGGCTACTGGAAGGCTCCGGAACCCTCAGCTCGCCACTGATACCCTGGAACACCTGTGGAGCGTTCATGGGAGGTGTGCTAGGAGTCACCGCCGGTTCGTACTTCATGTTTTGCTTCTTCAACCTCATCAATCCTTTGGTTTGCATCTTTCTCGGCTATACCGGCATCACCATGGACAAGATGACGCCGGAAGAGGAAAAGCAAATGGCCGAGTTTGGCGAGATTCGAGTTTAACCCCGTGAAGTACACGAGGCTCGGCAAAACGGGATTAGAAGTGTCTCGACTTTGCCTGGGATGCATGACTTACGGAGATCCGGCTTGGCGTAGCTATATTCTCGGCGAGCAAGAGGCCCGGAAGCATTTCGAGAAAGCTTTCGATTTGGGGATCAACTTCTTTGACACCGCCGATATGTATTCGAACGGCGTCAGCGAGGAAGTGACCGGCAAGGTTCTGCGTGAGATGGCCTCGCGCGACGACTATGTCCTGGCGAGCAAAGTTTTTTTCCCGGTGGCGGAAGGTCCGAACCGCGGTGGCCTTTCCCGCAAGCACATCCTGGCGGCTTGCGACGCTTCGCTCGCACGGTTGGGCGAGGATTATCTCGATTTGTATCACATCCATCGCTGGGATCCAAACACCCCAGTCGAGGAAACGCTGGACGCGCTGGACTCGTTGGTTCGGGCCGGGAAAGTGCGCTATTTGGGGGCGAGCAGCATGGCCGCCTGGCAGTTTGCCAAGGCGCTTTTTACCTCCGATCGCAGCGGGTGTCATCGTTTCGTGTCCATGCAGAATCACTACAACCTCATCTACCGGGAAGACGAACGGGAGATGATCCCCCTGTGTCTCGATCAAGGCATTGGATTGATCCCCTGGAGTCCGCTGGGGCGTGGCTTTCTGACCGGCAGGGTCAGCCGGGAAAGCAAAGGGACCACCCCTCGCGCTACGGGCGATGTTTATGCAGACGAGATGTATTACCGGGAGGATGATTACAGCGTTTTGGATGCGCTGATGGAAGTTTCCAAACAAAGAGGTTTAAAGCCGGCTCAGGTGGCACTGGCCTGGCTCTACACCGTGCCCGGAATGGTCGCTCCCATCATTGGAGCCAGTCGTGTGGAGCAACTGGAAGAGTTGGCTGCGGCGGTGGAAATCGAGCTGACTCCAGAAGAGATCGAGCAGCTCGAAGCTCCCTACAAGCCTCACCCGATTCTGGGACACCAACAACCCACCCCGCGGGATTGCTAGCCGGCTGGAGTCGGTGTCGGCGAGCGGGCTCCGGCACGCTATGCGGCCCGTTTACGCTGTGTCTCTCGGCAAAGGCAGATGGCTCCTTTGGCGCAGCCTCGGCAGCAGTAGGTCTTTGGATTCAAATAGTTGAACGACTTGATTCACTTGCGGAGCTGTGGTACTCAGTATTACGTATTCAATATATGTAATACTAGCGGCGGCCATGCTGTCGGGCGATGAAAAGCATTTTTTTTCAAATTTTGGTGCTCTCCTTGCTCTTGCCCCGGTGGGGCTTGGCCCACGAGATTCGACACAGGGTGTCGAAAGCCGATGCGGTGGTGGTGACGCTTACCTATTCCGACCGCTTGCCCTTTGCTCGCGAGAGATACGAGATCTATCGCGAAGGCGAGGAGGAACCTTTCCAGACCGGAGAGACTGACGATCTAGGGCGGCTTCAGTTTCTCCCCGACGGGGAAGGCGAGTGGCTGGTTAAAGCGTTTTCTCGAGACGGCCATGGTGTCGAGATTCTTTTGAGTACCGACGAAGCGAGTGTCGTCGAGGCGGTGGAACGGCCGTTAGTGGACCGCTACCCGCGCCTCGCCCTTGGGCTTGGGCTCATCTTCGGTCTTTTTGGAATCGTCACGCTCTTCTTCAGGCGCAGGCGCTGAGCTGATGCACATCCCCGACGGTTTCATTTCTCCGAAGGTGTATATCCCCGCGTTCTTCGCCGTCATTCCTCTCTGGATGATAGGCGTCAAGCGGGTGAAATCGCGATTAAAGGAAGAAGCTATCCCGACTCTGGCGGTGATGACGGCTCTTGCTTTCGTTTTAATGACGGTGGCACTTCCACTTCCCGGCGGAACCTCGGTGCATGCAACGGGAGTGGCGATCCTGGCGGTGACGTTCGGCCTGTGGATCGGATATGTGTCGATATCGTTGGTGCTTGTCTTGCAAGCTCTGTTTTTTGGCCTCGGGGGGGTGACATCGCTTCCCGTCAACGCTTTGGCGGTAGGCTTCGTGGGGAGCACGGTGGCCTATGCCGCCCATCGAATGCTCAAAGGGGTGAATGAGCGCGGCGCCTGTTTTGTTGCCGGATGGCTGTCGGTCACCGCTCCGGCGGTGCTCGTCGCGGTAGTTCTCGGAGTACAGCCGCTCATCGCCCGCGCTGATGATGGCAGCCCTCTTTTTTTCCCGTTCGATCTCGCCATAACTTTTCCGGCGGTGGTGATACCGCATGTTGTGCTTGGTATCGGGGAAGGTTTTTTGACGGTATTTGTGCTCGAAGGGATTAAGCGGCTCAAACCCGGTGCTGTGAAATGAAAGACCGCGCGGCGCTCATCCTCTACCTTGGCGCGGTGGTCTTTATCACCTCGGTTCATGATCTCTTCCTTCTCGCCGCTGTACTGACTCTCACCCTGCTAATGGCCGGTGGCTGCCGTTTCAAGATCGCCAAGAAGGCAGCTCTGGCCATCCTGATGTTCAATTCGGTCGTGACCGTCTCCTACATCGTTGTCACTTGGCTCGAAGGCGGTTTCTCAGCGGGCTACGTCGCTTTGATGAACCTGCGTGTTTTCCTGCTGACCTATTTAACTTTTCTCTTGAATGAACGGGTCAATTTGTTTCGGGCCTTCGGCTTCTCACCGACCTTGATGTATCTGGTGAGTCTCGCCTACAGCCAGGCAGTGCTCTTCCGTCGCCTGCTGGTGGATTTTCGACAGGCCTTGAAGAGCCGCACTCTCGAGCGCTTGGCCCTCGCGGATCTCTACCGGCACCGAAGTCGCGTCGCATCGTTCTTCGTGAGCAAGTCCATGGCCGACGCCACGGTCGTCACCGAAGCCATGAAGTCCCGAGGCTTTTTCAATGATTAAAGTCGAGGCGGTCAGCTACGCTTATCCGGATGAGGAGCCGGTACTGAGAGAGGTGTCGTTCGCGGTTCCCCGAGGCCAGAAGGCGGTGCTGCTCGGCTGCAACGGAAGCGGCAAGACGACTTTGCTGAAGTTACTCGACGGTCTAATCTTTTCCCGAACCGGAAGTTACAGCTACGACACGAAGCCGGTGACCCGGCGCAGCCTGGGTGACCGGGTCTTCAATCGGAAGTTTCGAAAGGCGGTGGTGCTGCTTTTTCAGAATCCGGATGCGATGCTCTTCAACCCGACGGTCTACGACGAGATCGCCTTTGGCTGCCGGCAACTGGGCATTGACGGTATCGAGGAACGGGTTCGCCAGTGGGCTGACGTTTTCAACCTTTCTCGGCATCTCGACCGACCGCCGTTTCGACTGAGCAATGGCGAGAAGCAGAAAGTTTGCCTGGCTTGCCTTCTCGCGGTAGAGCCGGAGGTGCTTTTGCTGGACGAGCCAACTTCGAGCCTCGATCCCCGGAGTACCGGCTGGCTCATTGATTTTCTTCAGGACTTGGAAATGACGGTGGTCGTTGCCACCCACAACCTCAGTTTGGCCTCGGAGCTAGGCGATAGGATCCTGCTCCTTTCGGAGCACCATGAGCTGATCTATGACGGTGACCTGGAGCCTATTCTCGGTGACGAGGACAAGTTGCTGGAGGCCAACCTGGTTCACAGCCACCGTCACCGGCACGGTACGAAAACACACAGCCATTATCACAGTCACGACTGGGACTAATCACGTGGCCAACGACAAAGAGACCATTCGATTCAGCGTCTCGCTTCCGGGAGGACTTCTACGTGAGCTCGACAAGCGGATCATCGATCGAGGTTACGCTTCCCGCTCGGAGTTGGTGCGTGATTTGATCCGGGAAAAGATCGTCGAAGATCGCTGGCGGGGTCAAAAGGAGGTTGTGGTAGGCGTTTTAACCATCTGCTACGATCATCACCAGCGGGATCTGGCGCAGAAAGTCCTCGAAGCCCAACATAGCCGCTATGTGAACATTCTTTGCAGTACCCATGTTCACCTCGACCACGATAACTGCTTGGAGACCATTATCATCAAAGGACGCCCCGGCGAGATCGAAAAGATTCGTCTCTCCATCGGTGGGATTCGGGGCGTGAGGTTTGCGGAACTGACCCGCGCCTCCCGAGTGGATCTGTAGACAAATACGAATGAGCACCTACGTCTTGATGCGGCTACTGGAATCCTCGCCGCGCCGCTACGATCTCGGCATTCGCTTGCTCACCTTCGGGGCGGTGGATCGGGCGTATGATCGCTTGGCGAGCCGAATTGAAGCCGGCCAGCGTGTCTTGGATATCGGCTGCGGAACCGGCGCTCTGAGCCTCCGAGCCGCCCGCCAAGGAGCGGCGGTCAAAGGGATAGACATCAACGTGGAAATGCTGGAAATAGCAAAGGCTCGTGCGCGGGAGGCCGGTCTCGAGGAAAAGATCGATCTCCGGGAAATGGGCGTGGCTGAATTGGATTCGGAGAACACCGCAAGCTACGACATCGTAATGAGCGGCCTTTGCTTCTCCGAGCTGAATAACGGCGAGATGAGCTACGCGCTTGCGCAGGCAAAACGAATTCTGAAGCCTACCGGCTTGTTGATCGTTTCCGACGAAGTCAAGCCAGCGGGCTTTATCGACCGGATATTGCTGGCTCTCATTCGGGCTCCGCTCGTCGTCGTGACTTACCTCGCGACGGGTCTAACAACAACCGCCCTCGAGAATTTGCCGGAGCTCGTGGAAAAGGAAGGATTCTTGTTGGAATCCGTCCGGCTGAGTGCCATGGGGAGCTTCATGGAGCTCGTGGCGCGTAAGGCTGCTGTAGGAACGCCATGAGCATGCTGCGCTATCTTTGGACCAACATTATCGAGACCTGCCTGCGCAGCTTTCCGTTCCGCTGCCGGACCGGTCTGGTCGAGATCGGAAATCCCGGTCCAGATTCTCCGGTGCTATTGACCTGCAACTTTCACCTTACTGTAGAGCGGGTCATCAACGCCCTCAAGGGAGTCGATGCCTACCTGCTGGTGGCCAACAGCCGTGGCGTCAATGTTTGGTGTGCGGCAACCGGTGGACTCTTGACCCACCATGATGTCATCTCGGTCTTGAAGACCAGCGGGGTGGCTGATCGAGTCCGTCAACGGGAGATCATTTTGCCCCAGCTTGCGGCAACCGGTGTTGAAGGAAGGATTGTTGAAGACAAGACCGGTTGGACGGTTATCTGGGGCCCGGTGGACGCCGCCGACCTTCCCGTCTTCCTGGGTAACGGATTTCAAAAGACGACCGCGATGCGCAACGTGGCCTTCAAGTGGCCGCAGCGGTTGGAGATGGCGATTACCTGGGCGTTTCCCATGTCGGTCCTCGCCCTTTTTGGGTTTCCCCTCTTGGGCTGGCATCTTCTGCCACTGATAGGTTTGATTTGGGGACTCTCTTTTCTCATTTACTTGGGTTTTCCTTTTTATCAAGCACATCTCCAAGGCGCAAAACAAGTGCTTCTTCGCCAATTTACGGTGGCAGTGCTTCTCGTGGGGATCATAGCTACGCTGCTGGTAGCTTTTGCGGCCGGCTCTGAAAGTCTTTCTTGGGACTGGGCGGCCCGCTGGAGCCTGGCGGCGCTCGTGGTTGCTTTGATCCTATGCGTGGAGATAACCGGAACCACACCAGTGTACAAGAGCGGCCTGCATGAGGATCGTTTGCTTCAGGTCTCTCTGGATCAGGATTTGTGTAGCGGGTTGGGATTTTGTGATGAGGTCTGTCCCCGCAACGTATTCGATGTGAAATCTCTCGAGCAAACGGCGACGCTGGCAAGGATTGAGGGTTGTGTTCAGTGTGGTGCCTGTATCGTGCAGTGTCCGTTGGATGCTCTTTATTTTCGAAGTCCGTCGGGAGGCATCATACCGCCGGACAGGGTTAGAAAGTTCAAGTTGAACCTGCTCGGTAAGCGTATGGTGAAGGTGGCAACCTAGGGCCCATTGGATCGGAGGAAGCCTTCCGGCCGGCGGAAAAGAGGTTTGAGATGAAGATGAAAAAGATCGCCTGTGTGTTCGTGCTTTGCCTTGTCTTTGTTGCGACGCTCTCGCTTGCTCAAAGCCAGGAGGTGGAGCCGATCGAGTTCCGCAAGCTCTCGGACCGGCTCTACCAAGTCGTCGGCGGTAGGGGAGCCAACGGTGGTGCCTTTATTGGTGACGAAGGTGTTTTGGTCATCGAAGCCAAGATGGACAAATCGTCGGTCGATCAAATCATCGCGGGGGTCAAGCGCCTGACGGATAAACCCATTCAGTATCTCATCGATACTCACAGCGACGGGGATCACGTCACCGGAAATCAGTACTTTCCAGGGGGAACGGTTATCATCGCTCATGAAAACTGCCGCAAGGAGTTTTTCCACAAACTGAGAGACGGCACCGAATCCCCATGGAACGATCCCAAGATGGCACCCTTTCTTCCTTCGGTGACCTACCGGGACCAGATGAATCTGTACCTGGGTTCGGCAAAAGTCGAGCTCTGGTACTTTGGTGTCGGTCATACCACCGGTGACACGGTGGTTTACTTCCCGGAAGAGAAAACCGCATTCATCGGAGATCAGATATTCCTGACTCGAGTTCAACTGATTCACTCCTATAAAGGGGGCAATTCGTTCGGCCATGTCAGAAACCTCACGAAAATGCTCGCGACCTTGGACGCGGAGCGTTTCTGTAGCGGTCATAGTGAGGTGACCGATCGTGTCGGTATTCAAGCGCAGATCGATCAAATGAAAGCGAGGCAGCAAAAGGTCCGGGGGTTGATAGAGGCGGGGAAAACGCTCGAACAAGTCCAGGCCGAGTTCGAGGAAGATGAGGCGAGACTGGTCGAGTCGATCTTCAGCGAGATAAAGGCATCGAACAGGGATTTGTGAGACGAAGGGCCATAGGGCTCGACGCAAATCGTTGAACAAGAGAGGACGGCAATGAAACGAGACGACCTTCATTTATCCACCCGGGCCATTCATTCGGAACGAGGCGAGAGGAGAACGAACCGGCCGATTGCTCCACCGATTTATCTCTCCTCCACGTTCGAATCGGCGGACTACGATCAACAGATCCATCTCGAGAAAACCAAGGCCGACACCTTCTATACCCGCTATGGGAATCCTACCCTGAGCCTGGCCGAACGAAGCCTGGCCGATTTGGAAGGAGCCGAAGCGGCGGTAGTGTTCGGTTCGGGTATGGCGGCCATCACCACCACGTTACTGGCTTTTCTGAAGCAAGGAGACCACGCTGTCTTTCAGCGTGAGATTTATGGCGGCGCCTATCGTTTCGCGCGGGAGTTTTTGCCCCGCTACGGGGTGGAAGTGAGCTGGGTGGATGTTGCCGATACCGTCGGATTCGAAAGAGCCTTCCGTGACAATACCCGGTTGGCCTACCTCGAAACACCGACCAACCCCACCCTCAAGCTGCTGGATATCGAGGTGGTGACGAGTGCCGCCGCAAAGCGGGGAGTCTTGACTTTCATCGACAGCACGTTTGCTACTCCCTTCATAACCAAACCCTTGCAATACGGCATCGACGGAGTGGTTCACTCGGCGACCAAGTACTTTGGCGGACATTCCGATCTGTTGGGTGGCGTTTTAGCCGGCTCCAGCGAAGTCGTGGAAACGGTCAAAGACTCACTTCGTGTTTTGGGCGCTATCCTGGATCCCCACGCGGCTTATCTTCTCATCCGAGGAATCAAAACGATTGGGGTGAGGATGGAGCAACACAACCGGAACGGGCTGGAGATCAGCCGTTTCCTTGAAAATCACCCTCGCGTGCGGCGGGTGTTTTATCCGCACCTGCCCAGCCATCCGCAGTACGAACTGGCAAGACGGCAGATGCGCGGAGGAGGCGGTGTGGTGAGCTTCGAGATTGAAGGAACGCTCGACACGGCGAAACGTTTTGCCGATGCGCTGACACTCGTCCGTATCGCACCCAGCCTTGGCGGCATCGAGTCTCTACTGTCCATTCCTTGCTTGACCTCCCATGCCATGCTGACCCCGGAGGAGCGAGAACAAGCCGACATCAGTGACAGCTTGGTGCGCATTGCCCTGGGCATCGAAGCGGCCGAGGATTTGAAGGCCGATATCGATCAGGCTCTCGCTGCGTCGACGTGAGAGATGGGGGTGGATCTGGGAGGCGGAAAGTGGTATGCTATACTGGTAGCATCGTAGAACGGTGGCTGGATGAGTGTGGCCACGAGTTCATTGAGACACCACCCCCGCCCGACGGATGGTATCCCGGAACCTCGGAGGCGTTTCCCTTAATACACCAAGTAACGAACGCCCTCGGGAAAAAGCAGGAGACCCAAGCATGAAATACAGGCAAAGAGGCTACCACGAACAGGACTACGAGCAAGATAATCACACCCGCCGGCGCGGGAATAAACAAGACGACCTGGGAAATGGTCATCAACTGCGCTCGCTCCGGCACGCCATCGATCGTGAAGTCACGGTGGTGGTTCGCTGCGGTCGCTGCGGTCACCAGGTGCCCTCGTCGATGTTGGACGTTAACATGGATACCGTCTGCTCGAAATGTGGGACGGCGCTGCACTCTTGCCGCCATTGCATGAAATTCGACACCGGCTCCCGCTTGGAGTGTCGCGAACCGATCAAGGTTAGGATCGCTGACAAGTGGGTGGCCAATGGCTGCAAGCTTTTCAAGCCGGCGCAAGTACTAGACGCCACCGGCCGAAGGGCCCAACCTCCCGAGGACGCGCGCACAGCCTTCCACAACCTTTTTAAAAACTAGCTTCTCAATCCACCTTCCGAGGAGGCGGCTGATGAGTTGGCCCGCCACCCGCTGTTAGTTTCCCGAGCAACGTCTCTACAAGTTGAGCCTTGCCCATTCACCCCATTGAAGCGATAAACTCGAGCTCATGAGTGGCAACGATTTCCACGAAGTTTTCCTGACACGGGGGCTCGTTCCGGAAGGCCCCTTTCTCATGGGATCCGTGGGCAGACGGGAAGACGAAGGGCCGCAGCGGTGGATTGTCGTCTCCGCTTTCGAGATCGCCTTGACACCGGTCACCCGTCACGAGTACGGACTCTACCTGGAGGCTACCGGTACCGAGCCACCTCCCTGGTGGCGGGATCCTTCCTTCAACCGCCCGCGACAACCCGCCGTTGGGATTAACTGGTTCGAGGCCGAGGCTTACTGCCGGTGGCTATCCCAAGAGTCGGGCTTCGACATTCGCCTGCCGACCGAAGCGGAGAGGGAAAAAGCGGCTCGAGGCGACCGAAGCCGATGCAGGTTCCCCTGGGGCAACGATCGCGCCGGGGGAGGCCACTCTCGCTTGAGAGGACCTTTAGAAGGCCCTGAAGACGTTGCGGGAACTCCTTCAAACGGCTTCGGTTTGTTCAACATGGCGGACGGCGTTCATGAGTGGTGCCTTGATGGCTATCATCCTCGCTTCTATCACGAGATGCCTGCCGAAAACCCTTGTGCGCCGGCAAACGTCGCTCGCCGCGCGGCGCGGGGAGGCTCCTGGCGTCACCATTGGGTGGTGACGCCCTGCTCGGCACGCAGCAGCCTTCCGCCGGAGTATCGTTATTCGGACTTCGGTTTTCGGTGGATTCGGGTATTCTAGCGCGCCTTGTTCTGGCGGATCTCGCTCAGCAGAACTTCGTTCGATGGCGTCTTCTGCATTCGACTGAGAAGAAGATTCATCGCCTCCACCGGTTTGAGCCCGGCAAGGGCCCGCCGGAGAAGATGGATCTTGGGTAGGTCTTCCTTTGTGAATAGCAGTTCTTCTTTACGGGTTCCGGAGAGAGAGATATCGATGGCGGGAAAGATGCGGGACTCCGCCAAGCGCCGATCGAGGACGAGCTCCATGTTGCCGGTGCCCTTGAACTCCTGGAAGATCACTTCGTCCATCTGGCTGCCGGTATCGACCAGGGCGGTTCCTAGAATGGTCAAGCTGCCGCCTCCATCGATGGTCCGTGCCGCTCCGAAAAATTGGCGCGGGAATCCGAGCGCTCGAGCGTCGATGCCGCCGGTCATGGTCTTGCCCCGTCCTTTTTGTTGGCGGTTGGAGGCGCGTCCCAGGCGGGTAATGGAATCGAGCAAGATCACCACATCGTGGTTCATCTCGACCAGCCTTCGGGCTCGCTCCAGCATGAGGTGGGCCACGCGGAGGTGCTCAGCACTGGTGCCGTCTGCCGAGGAAGCAACCACCTCCCCTTTGACGGTGCGGCGCATATGGGTGACTTCCTCAGGACGTTCGTCTATGAGCAGCACGATGAGGTGAATGTCCGGATGGTGCTTGGCGATGGCACAACCGATCTGCTCGAGTAACATGGTTTTGCCGGTCTTGGGAGCCGCCACGATGAGGCCGCGCTGGCCTCTGCCAACGGGAGTGATCAGGTCGATGACCCGGAGCGACATCGGCGGGTCTTCGCCGAGGGCGAGCTTCAAGTGTACGCTCGGGTGCTCACTGACCAGATCGGCGTATTCGCGCGGTGAAGGAAGGTTGTCGATGTGATGACCGTTGATGGTCTCAACCGCAGTGAGCGCGAGTTGAGATCGGTGTTCTCCGCCACGCCTTGGATTCCGGCGTGAGGATCGAACCTGTGCCACCGTCCCGGTCAGATAATGTCCCTTTTTGAGGCCCATCTCTTGGATGAGCCGAGCCGGCACATTCACATCGCCTGGCCGGGGAAGAAAGTTGGCAGAAAGTTGTCGGAGGTATCCGCTACCGGTTGAGTCTAACTCGAGCAGACCCTCGGGGGGTGAGGGAGATATACCTGGTCTTGTCATGGTAATAAATGGGGGGCTGCGGTGTCGTGGGGCTCTATCAGGAATCCACCGATACCGCCGCAGCCGTCACTCCGACCGTTGGCAATTGGCCGGACGCGAGCTTCCTTCGTGGCTCGGCAGACATTATCTTATCAGATCCGCCGTTCGTGCGAAAGACAAATGTGTGAGGGTG
>SDBT01014854.1_pt1 | contig 12395 bp, 24 predicted proteins | sample 2277101 | NCBI WGS metagenome assembly SDBT01 (sample SAMN10404973, study PRJNA504765) | marine sediment metagenome | isolation source: marine sediment core GS10_PC15, 103 cmbsf | place: Arctic Ocean: Southern Knipovich Ridge | collected 2010
TTGACAACCAGGAGCAGCTGGAATGGGTATAACTCTTACAGCTTCTCAAACTATTCTAATGTATAGTAACAGTTTCAATGGTGAAGATCGGGTTCAAGTTATTAATCGTATTCATAGACCAGGTATGGATGTGAATCGCGGAGCAACTATTATTGATATTGTTCATCTTGATATTGATCAATTTGTTTTAGATAATTTACAAAAGAAACAAGATTTGTTAAATTTAACTATGGGTGAATTGAGAGAGGCAATGGTATGATAACATCTGATGTTAGTAGTTTGATACATATTCCACTAGTTGAAATATTCAATGACCCTGCTTTTAATTGTCGTGGACATATTGCACCTATGGATGTAATAAGTTTGTCGAAAGATATTGAATCTCATGGCTTACAACAGCCAGTTGTTGTTATGCCTATGAAAGAAAATGATTCATTTAAAAAGTATATTTATAAAATTATTTCAGGTCACAGACGCTATGTTGCTTTTCAGGTATTAAGACGGGAAACAATACCTTGTTCAATTAATAATAGTATATCTGAAGCTGATGCATTAGTTATGAATTTAGGAGAAAATATTCATAGAAAAAATTTAAATATATTACAGGAAGCAAATGCTTTAGAGCGGTTAAAATTATCAGGATTTTCACAAAGAGAAGTTGCAGATGAATTAAAAAAATCTACTAGTTGGGTAAATATTAGATATAAATTACTTGAGTTACCTAAAGAAATTAGAGAAGCTGCTGCTGCTGGTTTTATAAAGCAAACGCATATACTTGATTTACATAAATTAGGTGATTATAAAAAACAAATAGAAGCTGCTAAGGCTATTAAAGGTGCTAAAGTACGTGGAGAAAAAGCACCTAATATAAAAGGCCATAAAAGAAATATGTTTAAGAAAAAAGCAAGAGACCCTGATGATATAATGTTCATGATGAATCACATTGTTGAAACTTTTGGTTGTAATAATTTTGGAACACGTACACTTGCATGGGCAGCAGGTGAAATTAATGATTTAGAACTTTATCGTGATATCGACGAAATTGCAATTAAATCACAAATTCCATACGAGATACCTTATGCTTTAGCTGAAAGTTCATGACTATTAAATTAGTAACTGCCGACGGCAAAGAGATTTTCCAAATTAAATACAAGCAGGGCGTCCCACCTGTAGTTGAGACCGTCGGAACGATTACAGGACAGGCAAAACAACCAATCCAATTTCAAGTTCAAGGAGTTATTATCATGGAAATTTTAGGCTTGCCTGTTACGCTAAAAGGCGATCCACCAACAAAGGTACAATTCATATTGGAAATTGAAGAAGGCAAGCTACCAGAGGGTGCTTTTAATCTTAGGATAACTTTTAACGTTTCGGATGCCGACAATACTTCAGAGGCTGAGCTGTTTGTTAACAATAATTTTATCGAGCCGAATCTATGGCCTGGTGGAAACTCACGGGCTCACGACCAAGTAACATTGCAGAAAATTGTTATACCAGGCGATATTCTTACAGAAGGGTCCAACATAATTGAGATCGAATTGATTAAGGCGGGTACTGGATTCATAATCAGCGACGCACCTTTGATCGAAGTCCTCGGTATCTCAGATACAGATGTGCGAGCTATCCTTGCTGGTATTTCTCAGGATTTTAACACTCTATCCTTGCAGTTTTAATAGGATTTAGTAAGTCATGTACACAAACCGTGAGATGGAAGTTGCTGCTAGATTATTAGCAGAAGATGTTACTAAAGGTTTGCAACCACGAATCTATAAAACTTGTAAAAAATTATTACAAGAATTTGACTTAGCTCCTGTAAGACCGAAACCAAAGGACAAAGCAAAAATACAGATAGAATGTAATATTGAAGCAGCATTATTTTATCGTATTGAAGAAAAAATATTATCTTTTAGAGAGTAAAATGAAAATAGTTGAAGTTAAATGGCTTGATGCTATTGGTGATGGATGTTGGTGTTCATATACTCATCACGAAGATTTGGCTAATGAAATTCATACGATTGGATTTTTGGTTAGTGAAAATGATGATAGCATAACTGTATCTGCTCATTTATCTGGATTAGATACTTGTGATAATCCTATGAGAATTCCTAGAGTGTCAATTGTAGAATATTATGAAATTGAGCTTAAATTATGATATTTTATGATACTGAAACTACTGGAAAGGAGTAAAATGACTATTTCAGACGCAGCTGCATTAGGAATCAGTCGAATCCGTCGATCAATGTGGGCAGATAAAAAATCATATGCGAAGATTGATTTGACTGATAATGGAACACATGGTCCATGGTTGCACCTATTCGATCGTCGAACACAAGAGATACTCGATGAACCAACACCTCAGAATGTCATCTGTGTTGGTGACAAGACTAATGATTATGTGGAGTACGTTGGAGAACTTGATCTTGCAGATACCCATTAAAAAATCATGATATTTTATGATACTGAAACCTGTGGCTTTCATGGAATATGTGTTCTTATCCAATGGGCTGAGGATGACGGACCAGTTAATCTACATTCTGTTTGGACCACACCTATTAAAGAAACGTTAAATTTAATAGAATATATAATGTCGAAGGAAGTATGTGGGTTCAATTTAGTTTTTGACCATTTTCATTTAGCAAAATTACATACAATTTTTAGTCTATTAAAATATACAACATCATTTGAACTTCCTGAAAATATAATTGATGAAATAGCTGAACTTGAACCTAATGGTAGAAATGGTGATTGTATTAAGCCTAAAGCTGCATGTGATATAATGTTACATGCCCGCAAAGGTAAGTATCAATCAACAATGGATCGTAAAAATATTTATATTAGAAAAATTCCAGCAGCAATTTGTTTTGAAGTAAGAGACACACTTGAAGAAACTATTAAACTTGACGATATTTATTTTGCTAGACGTAAAGATAAATATGCATTAAAATGGAGTATAGTTGATCGAGATGATTGCGATGATTTTAAGGACATTGTATTGCGATTTAAAGCATCCAGTGCTCTTAAAAACCTTGCAATTCATGCATTGAAAATTCCACCTAGTGAAATCTTAAGATTTGGTGATATTGAAATTAACAAAAAGTACTTACCAATTGAAGTAGGGTACGCTCCCTTTGCTTTAGCAATTAGTAATAAAGCAAATAATTGGAAAGCTAAAATTAAAAAAGGAAGTGGTTGGGCTAGAGGGCAAACATGGCCAGGAGTTATACATGAACATATAGTACATTGGAGTGAATATCCAAGGGCTAGACAGTATGCAACTGATGATGTTATTTATACAAGAGACCTATGGAAACATTTAGGTTCACCAGAAGCAGGTGATGATGATAGTGAACTAGCATGTATGGTTGGAGCAGTACGTTGGAAAGGCTTTAGTGTTGATATTAAAGGTGTTCAAAAATTACGGAATGATGCTGCTAAAGCAGCAGTCGCAGCACCAAAAGCTCCAGAGCCCGCTAGAAAGTACTTAACGGAAGTCATGGATGATATTGAAAAATTAGTAGTTGATCAATCAACTAAGAAAATTGTATTAGAGGAAATTACTACAAATAAGGAATGGAAAAACCATCCAGCAGTACCACGAGCACAAGAAATTCTTAATGCAAGACAAGCTAAATCAGAATGTGACTTATTTGATAAAATACTTATAGCTGGTAGACTTCATGCAAGTTTTAGTGTTATAGGTGCGTTATCAGGTAGAATGTCAGGTGGTGGTGGGGGATTAAATCCACAAGGTATAAAACGAGCAGAGGAAATACGTAGTAAGTTTCCTTTAGCTTTTAGTGACATGATATTATGTGGTGGTGACTTTAAATCATTTGAAGTTGTATTAGCTATAGCTTACTATGGTGACACTAAGCTTGAAAAAGCTGTTAGAAGTGGTAAAAGTATACATGGATTATTTGGAGTACATGTATATCCAGATATGTCGTATGATGAAATAATACAAGATAAAAAAATATATAATCGTTGTAAATCTGCTGTATTTGCTATGATTTATGGTGGTGAAGCCTATACACTAAAGAAAAGATTAGGTGTAAATATAGAGGATGCTGAAAAAGCTTATCAAAATTTTCTACAAGAGTATCCTGGAATAGGTAAAGGTCGTAGAAAAATATTTGATCTGTTTTGTTCAATGAAACAGGAAAATGGTATTGGGACCGCAATCAAGTGGAATGAACCAGAAGAATCAATAGCATCTATGTTTGGATTCAAAAGATATTTTACTCTTGAGAATCAAATATGCAAAACTTTGTTTAATTTAGCAAGACGACCACCTAAATTATGGAAACTGGTTACTGGAACAGTTACTAGACGAGAAAGAAAACAAACAATGAGTGGAGCAACACAGTCAGCTCTTTATGCTGCTGCGTTTGCATTACAATCTTCAAATATGAGAGCTGCTGGCAATCATGTAATTCAATCTAGTGGGGCTCAAATAACTAAAAGAGTCCAACGAAAGATTTGGGATATTCAATCATCTGGTATACATAAATGGAATGTAATTCCGATAAATATGCACGATGAAATAATGGTTCCAGTAGTTTCTGATAAAGTTGATGCAGTTCAAAAAATAGTGAATAAAACAGTTAAAGAATTCAAAGAAAAAGTTCCATTACTTGAACTAGGTTGGGGAACTAATTTACAGACTTGGGCTGACAAATAGGTGTCTTATGGATGTTCAACATGTTACTAATACGTGTATTGCTATTATTCATAATTTTAGTAATAAACAATCATTACAAGAGTTTGAATTATTAACTTATGAACAAGCATGTAGAACATTGGAGACTGTACTGAAGGATTTTCGTGAAGTTTGGGAGACACAGAATGAACTTGGAGACTTTAAGAGATAGTTTTCATGTTCAATCTCTGTTATTTAGAAACATAGACAACATAATACATAGTGATAATTTTGCAATAGCTTTTCATTCAGCTGATGAGAAAGAAAAAGGTAACGTACAAAAACAAATTTTTTTATTAAACAAAGATTATCTAAAACTGTTTATAATATCAGAGTTAGATAATTTAACTCCGTTTCATAAAATGGGAATACGAAAACTCAGGGAGATTGGACGTAATTTACGCATTGCAAAATATTTTATATTAAACAAATCTACACTTATAGAGGAGATTAAAAATGTTGCAGAACGACTTAAGAAAGATGGCAGGTGAATCTTTATTTAATCCACGAGAGACAACTCTAGAAAATAAAATTTTATTACAGGTTGGTAATCCAGGTTACTGGACTACTAAGGCTGTTGAATTGATTATGGCTACGAATAATCTAAGTGTTGGATCAGTTGCGTATCATAATAATTTAAAGGAAGCCATCAAACTGTTATTAATAACAAGGGTATCTGTAACTACTGAATCAAAAGTAACTAAAAAGGAATCAAAAAAATGATAATATCTTGTTTACAAGATATATGGTTTGGTCATGATAATTCATGGTACTCGTATCTTACAACTTTATGCCAAATAGACAAACAAATATGGAAATTCGTCAAAAATGAAAAAGATACGAAGCCGAAGAAAACCAGAGACACTGCTCCAAAACAAGATAATAAAACTTCTAAAGATTCATGATTGGTACGTTCGTCAAACACATGGAAATATGTATGCATCTGGTTGGCCTGATCTATGGGCCGGTCATCTAAAATATGGTATACGATGGATTGAAATAAAAATGCCAAAGGATTACGCATTTACACCTGCTCAATTAGATGACTTTCCTAAATTTTCTGCTGTGGGTGTTGGAATATGGGTACTCAATGCTGCAACAGAAACTGAATATGAAAAGTTATTCAAACCACCTAATTGGCATATGTACTTAGCAATAATGAAAGAAGGGCACTATGGTTGATCTTGAAATGTCAAATTTTGATAATTCAATAGATGATGGATTAGCTTATGCTTTGCAAAGTGAAAATGTTTTTGCTCACTATGTAGGTTGGAATTTTGTAGGTAAAATTATTGCAGAAGCAGATAAATTTGTATGTCAAGTTTGGATACATAAGAGACCAGTTGAAGAGGTTATAGCTAATACTTTATTAGATATAATGACAAAGGTTTCTCGAAAATATGGGAGTGAGTAATGATTAATCGAAGACAAATACTATTTTCTATTTTTGGCTTTGGTTCTGCTTGCCCAATTTGGTTAGAAAAATTAATACATTCAAATCAGAGTATGGAAACAGAAAGATTTGATGCAAGTGCAAAAGGAATTATAGAAAGAATTCTTAAAGGATCAGATGATATTGATGACATGATTGATATATCTGAAAATTTTAATAGTAATGAAGAATATCATAGAGGATTGTTTAACGGATTACTACTTGCACAAGCACTATTGAAAGATAAAGATTACCACCCAGTTTAAGGGGTTACCATGGCCAAAGTTAATTTTTCAGTTAACCTGAAAGCTTCTTCTGCTCTTGATCTTAACAAAGTAGAAGAAAAGGATGATGTAATTACTGTAGATTCTAACACAGTTGTTACTGACAAAGAAATTGCAACAGTTGAAGAATACGTTAAACAGATAGAGAATAAGAAATGATTTGTAAATGTAATAAGTGTAAAATGATTTTAACTATTTTTGGTTGGTGGTGCCCACATAAGACTTGGATGTATACAATTAAACGGCAATTAAAATGGCAAAAAGTAAATAATCTTCCTAAATGGTTAAGGAAATTAAATGAAACATTTAACTAAATTTCCAAAGAAATTTTCTGACTCATATAAGAATAAAACTCCACCTTGGGGACCGTTAGGTTACATTACGTACAAGCGTACTTATGCTAGGTTTGATGAAGACTTAGGTAGAACGGAAGAGTGGCATGAGACACTATATAGATGTTGTCAAGGAATCCTTGATATCGGTGGTATATTTACTCTTGATGAAATGCAACAACTGTTTGATGTAATGTTTAATCTTAAATGTTGTATTTCAGGTAGAGCATTATGGCAATTAGGAACAAAAACAGTAACACGTATTGGTGCTGACAGTTTACAAAATTGTTGGCATGTAGCTATTAATGAACCGTATGCTTTTTGTTTTACTTTTAATCAATTGATGCTAGGTGGTGGCGTTGGATTTAATATTACACCTGAGCAAGTATATGAACTACCTGTTGTTAAATATGGTGTAACAGTTACTCGCATAGCGAGTAACGATGTTGATTTTATTGTACCAGATAACAGAGAAGGTTGGATAGATTTACTTGCCAAAGTACTCAATTGTTTCTTTTATACTGGAAAAAATTTAACCTATTCAACAAATTGTGTACGTAACTCTGGAGCTAAAATTAGTAGCTTTGGTGGTATTGCATCTGGTGCAGAGACTCTGGTCACTGGAATAGAACAGATTGTAGGAGTTTTACAATCTAGAGTTAATCATAAGTTACGTCCTATAGATTGTCTTGATATTCTTAATATTATTGGATCAATAGTTGTCTCTGGTAATGTTAGACGAGCAGCAGAGTTAGCTGCCGGTAGTGCAACTGATATAACATATCTTAATGCTAAAAACTGGAATAAATTTAGTGTACCTAATTGGCGTAACATGAGTAATAACTCTGTTATTTGTAATGATATAGATGAATTGCCAACAGAATTTTGGGATAGTTATAGTAATAAAGGTGAACCTCTTGGATTAATAAATCTTGAGTTATGTAAATCATATGGTAGATTAGCTGACATAAAAGATTATAGACCTGACTATAATATAACAGGAACAAACCCATGTGGTGAAATTACTCTTGAGCCATATGAAGCCTGTAATCTAGGAGAAATTTTTCTACCAAATATTACTTCAATGGAAGAATTTTTAATTTGTTCAAGTCTAATGTATAAAGTTTGTAAAGTAGTATCAAATTATCCATTCAGTGATGAACGGGTTAATAAAGTTGTATCTAAAAATCATAGATTAGGTATAAGTTGTGCTGGTATATTACAAAGTACTTGGGTACAAGAGCCTGAAAAGTTTTCAGTAATATATAGTGCAATGGAAGAATTAGATATACAATATTCACGTGAGCTTGGAATATCTACATCTTTAAAATTAACAACTGTTCAACCAGGAGGAACAAAGCCACTGTTACCTGGAGTAACACCTGGTATAAATTCTGCGTATGCCCCTTATTACATACGTCGTATACGCTTTTCATCTACTGATCCGTTAATAAAACTTTGTCGTGATAAAGGCTATGCTGTTGAGCCACTATTAAATTTAGATGGAAGTCGTAATCTTGATACTATGATTGTATCTTTCCCGATTAAGAATCCCAGTAATGCTATATGTGCAAAGGATTTAACGGTAATAGATCAATTAAAATTTCAAGAATTAATGCAAACGTATTGGTCTGATAATGCTGTATCAATTACTTGTTATTATAAACAAGAAGAGTTATCTGAACTTAAACAATATCTTAAAGATAATTACACTGACTCTATAAAATCTGTTTCATTTTTATTACATTCGGAACATGGCTTCAAGCAAGCTCCATATGAAGAAATAGATATAACTAAGTATAAGGAATTATCACATGGCACAGAACCAATTTATCAATTTGATGAGGACAGAAAGCATTCCTTTGAAGAGAGTTTGGAGTGTGAGGGTGGGACATGCCCTATAGGAGTAGAATAATATGATCAGTAAGGTGTGTATTTTTGTAGACGTAGGAAATCAGTTTTATTGCATTAACAAAAAATGGCCTAGTAGAAAATTAAATTATGAATTATATATGAAAAAATGTACACAATTTGGAGAAGTTGTTAGAGCATTTGCTTATGGAACTCAAGTAGAAACTTCGGCTTCTAAATTTATCTCATGTTTACATCATATAGGTTATGAGCCAAATTATAGAACAGTCGAAAAAAACAGTTGGTATAGTTGGGATGTTGGTCTCTCAATTGAAATTGTTAGACAAGTTGCACATTCTAAATGTGATGTTATTATTATAGGAAACTCTAATAGAACTATTGTTCCAGTTATTATGTGGGCTAAAGAAAGAGGAGTACGCGTTGTTGTAATGGCTTGTGGTATTAATGTTGAGGTTCGAAATGCCTGCGATCAATGGTTAGAAATCCATGATGATATGCTGGAAGAGATTCAAGAGGTAGTTGAATCAAGTGAATGATATTATGAAAAAATACCGCTGGAAATACCTTTGCATTAGTTGTATGCGTGAAGTCAAACCTGGTTCCGAATACATTCGAGTCTGGAAAGGAAACACGCTAACGACTGAACATAAGGACTGTATGAAGAAACGTAGATGACCAAGTAATAAAATGATAGCACTTCCAACACAAGTAATTACAATGCTGTTACAGAAACAACCAAATGAATGGAGTTGTTTAATAACTGCATTTGCAATAGCTCTTAATGAACCACTTGAGAAATTATTAGATATGATAGGGCATGATGGTTCAGAGGATATTCATCCTCATTTATCTATTCCCTATTGTAAACGTAGTTTCCATATTCAAGAAATTATTGATGTAGGTTTTGAATTAGGTTATGCTATTATACAAATAGATTTAGAACTTGTACAAAGTGTTGATGGTAATGTATGGTCAGCTGGTTTTTTACACCAAAGATTTGCACAATATTTAACTAATTATATTGGAGTTTTAACAGGTATCGGTCGAGAAGGGAAACCACACGCTGTTGCCTGGAATGGTCATCAATGTCTTGACCCAAATGGTACACAATATAATATTGATGATTTTGACGTAGATACCTTTTATTTAATTGTTAAAATTAACATAACAGAATAAATTATTTTGATAAAATTTCAGAATGGTACTAGATTTTTACCATGATCTATACTATAATACAGTGAGGAGTGTACATACTTTTTTCTTAAAACTGTTTTGTTAATTTTAAGAAATAATACATGGAGGGATCAGATGGACCCGCTACGTAGAGTCTTTCCAAGACTACCACAGGAAGCTGTTAATTTTATCAGTGAAACTTTAAGGAATAAAGAGAACCCTATAAGTTGTGACTGTTGTAAAAATTATATTTTTTCAAATGAACTAGATTGTTGGGAAGGAAGATGCCCATTTATAAAACGTAGAGTTAGGGATTTATTAATTGAATCACATATACCTTTAGTTAAACGTATTGTAAATACAGTAACCGCACCTAAAGATTACTATGAATGTATCAGTGTAGGTCTGTTAGCTTTAACAGAAGCTATAAATAAAATACCTGATTTACGGCCTAATTCTAACATAGGTGCATATGTTAGAATTTTTGTTACAAAAGAACTTAAACAATTTATTTTAACAAATACTGTTATTAAGGTCCCTGCTTATGCTCACCCATCATATAATTTTCTTCGTAAGACACATTTAGTCAGGAGTAATAGTGATTTTGCACAAGTTCCTGGTCAACAGACTCAAGTTGATTTAGATGAATCTTTATCAAAAATTGTAGGAACTATGTACGAACAAATAATTTTAAAATGTATAATTGGTAAAGGTTATAGTGGGAAAGACATGGCAGAAATGTGTAAGATAACAACTCAACGTGTGTCACAAATAAAAAACAAATTGGAAGATAAAATTTTGGAGATATTGAAATGAAAAAAATATATGAACTAGATAAAATGTCAACTGATGTGGTTATACCTCAACGTGTTTTAAAGTCTATTAACCAGTATGTATGGTACGGTAGACCGACTGGAGATTTTGTCTATGCAGTTTTATGTAACAATTTACAGGAAGCTGTTGCACGAGCTGATGCTTCGTCATTAGCTACTCTTAAAGATATTTGTACTTATGTATATAATGCTGTGCCTAGTGTATGTCACGGTAGTCCTGAAGCAGTAAAAGCACATATTGAAAAAGGGAGAATATTAAATGAACAAGTTAACTAAAAAAGTTGCACGTCTTGTTGATGAAGGTAAGATTAATCTTACTAATGGTTTTGCTCTTGCAAGACTTCCACTTGAGGAACAGGAACAATTTATTGATGAAGCTGTAATAGCAAGCAATTTTATTGATAAAATTAACAATCATTTATTTTATCATTATAACAAGGAAAGTATTAATCATAAATGATCACTCAAATACATATCCCTAGAACTGCTGGTAGGTCTATTAGAGCTGCTTTAGAAAAACTAGGGCATCCTCAAAATGTTTCACATAAAAAGATTTCTGATTATGTGAGTTTAACTTGTACTGTTACTGTAGTTAGAAATCCTTTTACTCGCTTTGAGAGTATATGGAAGAACCATATACCAGTGACCAGTTTTGAGGAGTTTGTTGACAGGATAGAGACTTACAAGCTTTATGCTCCTCAAGTAAATTGGTTAGATTCAAAAGTAGAAATACTAAGATATGAAAGTCTAAATGTAGACTGGTTCAGATTTTGTGAGAAGCATAACTTAGAACCTATAACTTTAAGACATTTAGGTGTGTCTTATCAAAGAGATATATTTTGGACAAAAGAAACAATAGCTAAAATACAGGAATTTTATAAGGAAGACTTTGAACTATGAATAAATTAAGATTAATATCAAAAGGGTTTTTTGCAGGACAGTTTATAGTAACAACTAATACTGAATCGTTTTCTATTGGAGATTATATAGAAGTAAATTCTTTACAAATTCCATATATAGAAAATAGAATTTGGTGTTTCCCATTATTAATAACATTTAGTTCTATGTCAGAAGAAATGGAAGTTAAATTGCTTATACCTTCAGGACGGCAACAACAACATTGGAAAGAATGTTTAAAAGTTGGAACATCTAATGTAGTTAGACCAGCAAAGTTTGAATTTAAAAAATTTGTAGGGTATATGCCTGTGATTAATGGTTGGAGACCTGGAATGTTTGGTAAGGTTGAATAATGGCACGACGCGAATTCTTACAACTTGCTCACACGTATGATCCTGTTAAACATCAGGTAGGTGGATGGTATCTATCTGAAAAGTTTAATGGGATGCGTGCATATTGGGATGGTGGATATACACGAGGAAAATTAACAAGTCAAGTGCCCTTTGCCAATACAACAAAAGATTACAGACGTGTCCACTCACCACATGCTACTGGGCTCTGGACTAGATATGGTAAAGCTATTTTTGCTCCTAAATGGTGGCTTGATAGCTTACCGCAAGGTAATGCATTAGATGGAGAACTGTATGCAGGTAAAGGTAAGTTTCAACAGGTTATGTCTACTGTTAAAAAATACAATCCTGTAGATATAGAGTGGCAAGAAATCAGATACATGATCTTTGATATGCAAAGTGACTATATGTTTCTAGCACCTGGTAATATTAATAACCCACAGTGGACAGCTACATTTGAAGACATGAGAACTGGCGTAGATGACCCACTAAATTTCAGGCAAGTGTACCATAGGTTAAAGAC
>SDBT01014855.1_pt1 | contig 12394 bp, 8 predicted proteins | sample 2277101 | NCBI WGS metagenome assembly SDBT01 (sample SAMN10404973, study PRJNA504765) | marine sediment metagenome | isolation source: marine sediment core GS10_PC15, 103 cmbsf | place: Arctic Ocean: Southern Knipovich Ridge | collected 2010
TATACCTTCAACTTCTGACATATTTCTTTCTTATTTTATATATTTTTTTTTTTATACAATAAATTAATAAAAATGCAATAGTAGAAAAAAAATATTGAATTTTGATGAAAAATATAAAATTTTTAGCTCTTTTTCTTATAATTTCTACAAATACTTTTGCAATATCCTATCAAATAAGTCAAACAAACAACTCCTCTGAAACACAAAAAAGACCTACTAAACCACCAGCTAAAAAAGATCAACAAGAGCCTATTCCTTCTTTGAGAGTCGTTCAAGAAGAACTCTCTCAAGCTGAAAAAGATTTTGAAATAGCAAAAAAGATGTTTAACCCTTGGTATGGAGGTCCTTTAATTACAGGATCAGGAGCTACTCTCCCTAAAGGCTTAATAAATGTTCAACCGTATATATATTACGCAGTAAACTATGCTGCTTATGACGGAAATAGAAAATCCAATTCTATCAAAAATATCACAGAAATAAATCCAAAACTTAATCTTGCTGTTGGAATTACAGATAGAATAGATATAGGTATTTTAATCGATTGGCTACATGTAAAACGGGGATTGGAATCATCTAATCATTTCGCTGATACTACTATAGGTTTAGATATTGGTATTATAAAAGAGACTCCTTTCATTCCTGGACTTAAATTTACTCTATCTGAATCTTTTCCAACTGGAAAATATGAAAAATTTAATCCCACCAAAGCTGCTGTTGAATCCTCAGGTTCCGGATCTTATGAAACATCTTTTGCTTTAACTACATCAAAAGTTGTTTGGTGGTCTCTACTTCATCCAATGGTATTTAGGTTTTCAGTTAACTTTACTATTCCAACAAAAGTAAATGTCAGTGGTTTTAATAGCTATGGAGGAGGTTTTGGAACGAGAGGAACTATAACTCCAGGCAATGAATTTTTCTTAAGTTTTGGTTATGAATTTAGTGTTTATCAAAAATTTGTTCTAGCAATAGATCTGGCTTACGAATATCAAAATAAATCAACTTTTAAGGGAACAAACGGTACAATTTTAGGCCTTTTAGCTCCAGTTGGAGCTAGATCTAAAGATGTCCTTAGTTTAGCACCAGCTATTGAGTATAACTTTTCTGAAAACTTATCTCTTATCAGCGGAGCTTGGTTTTCTCTTAGAGGCAGAAATACTGCGAATTTTGCAACAGGAATTATTACTTTAACCTATACTTTTTGATAAATAAATATTTTTATAAAGTTTTAAAAATCAAATCTAGCCGAAGCTGTTAAACCATATAAATCTTTAAATACTTTATTTTTCCTTTTATTATCTTTTTTAAACTTTTTAATTTGTAAAAAGCTTGGTAATCTCCATTTTCCTTGTGTTAAAAAATGAGACTTTTAAGGGCTGCTTGGAGGTCAATCCAAAAGTAATACCTGACATAGTTTCTTTAGGAGCAAAAAGTTTGACTCCCTTAGGAGCGTGTCCTATTAAATATTGAGCGAAATTGTCATCTCCTTCACCTGTAGAGCAACTTTCCAGTAAAATTGTTGCATTTGGACTGAGAGCTTTTAAAGCTTGTTTTAATTTGTCATTGAGACCTTGCGTTCCCATCACTTCTGCATAACGAGCCTCTTGACTTAAAGCTATGGTCGATTTCCTGCCATGTGCGCTAATAATAAGCAGTTCAATTGAACCTTCTTTTTGATCTTGAAGAGTTTCTAGAAATTCTATTTCATCATATATTCTTAAGGAAGGGACTTTTGAATAATCTTCTAAGACAGTCTGTAAAAACTGAATATTATTTTTTTCAAGGTATGAACCATCAGGATCATACATAGCGTGTAATATTAAAGCCTTAGGTTTTTCTAAAAGGTCATCTTTTTTTTCGATTTTTGCACCTTTTTCAATTAAATATTTTTGCATTTTTTTGGTTGACGCTACTTCCAATGGAGTTCTTCCTAAAACATCTCTAGCACTAATATCTATTTTCTCGGAATAGTTTTTAAATAAATGTTCAATTAATTTAGTATTAGCAAAATAACTTAGCTGATGTAAAATAGTTCCTCCGCTTAATACATAATTCACATCTGCACCATGATCTATTAACAATTTTTCCATTTTAACATCTTGACTAATTATAGCTTTGAACAGGGGTGTTGTGCTTTTTAAAAAAGGTAATATTTCTGATGGTGAGGATTTATTTGGCTTTGTTTCATGGTTTACATCTATTCCAAGCTCTAGTAGTAATTTTACTATTTCAACATTTCCTTCACTCACAGCCCTGGACAATGGCGTTTCATTCGTCTTTGTTACATAGTTTACATTTGCGCCATGATCTATTAACAATTTTACTATTTCAATATTGCCACTAGATATAGCATTAAACAATGGCATTTCAACATACGATTTTGTTATAAAATTGTCATTATACAGAGATTCATATGTTGAATCTTCTATTTCTATTTCATAATCTAAATCTGCGCCCATCCCTATTAGAAATTTTATCATCTCAACATTACCTGTATTTGTTACACCCAAAAGTGTTCTTTCAAGGTATTCTGTTGAAAATTCTATAACTGCTCCATGCTTTATTAGTAATTTTGCGATTTCAACGTCTAAATTATATACAGCTCTGATCAGAGGTGTTTCATCACGGACAGATAGAAAGTTTACATCTGCACCATTTTCTATTAACAATTTTACTATTTGAACAGCTCCTTGAAATGTAGCATAGTACAATATTGACCACTCCTGTGATTTACAGTTTACATCTGCGCCATTTTCAATTAACAGTTTTATTATTTCAAGATTGTCACTATGTAAATCCTTATATAAAGCCCGAGATAAAGCCTGAGATAAAGCCTTAAACAATAGTGGTTGGCCATCTATATTATTTACATCAGCTCCATGCTCAATTAGCAATTTTACTATTTCAAGATTGTCACTAGATATAGCTTCTGACAATAGAGTTCCACCCATCCATGCTTTTTGGTTAACATCTGCTCCATGCTCTATTAGTAATTTCGCTATTTCATTTTTTTTTTCAGCTATAGCCAAAGTTAATGGAGTATAACCGTTTTTTGTTAAAAGATTTATATCTATACCATGTTCAATGAAAAACTTTATTTCATCAATATCTTCTTTTTCTAAAGCTTCTTTAAACAATGTCTCTGAATTCTTAAAATAATATAAAAAGTTCCATCTTGCTGTTTCTTTTACGCAGTTTACAGCCGAAGTAAAAGCAGAAACTCCACAATCAATCAAACTTTCAGATTCTTGTAGAAAGAAGTGCCCATTTGAATCTTGACTACTAAAAGGATGAGGTTCTACATAACAAACCTCTTTATCAAAAAATATATCTTGATCTTGAAAACCTCCCTGATAAATTTGAGAGCTTAGTTGCTTTGAGATGTCATAATTTTGGTGATTTATTATTGGAGTAGCATTGCATGCTAAAGGTGAAAATAATAGCGACCCAATAAATGTTTTTAATATTAACTTCATTTTAAACCATTTCTTATGATAATATACATCATAATTATACTTAATAAAACAATTAATTGCAAGACAGAAACCTCTTTTGCACAGGACAAATACTTATTTGAAAGAAAGCTAACTCATTTATATACAACAACATCCATTCCCTACGACCTGCCTCTGAAAACCGTCTGCTCCTAACTTCATTTCTATCTCTCACATATTAAACAGCTTGCATTGTTTTTTTCTTGGGATTATGTGGTGATATTTTAATTCTAATAAACATGACAGCTCTTTTAAAAAACGTTTGAAAGATTTTTTGAACAGAAGCTCTCTATGAAGCATCGAAAACAAACTACGATTTTTAGTCTAAAAACGTTGAAGTCGTGGCACAATTTCAGGCTTGTCAGCTCCAGTTGGCGCGAGATCTAAAGATATACTTAGTTTAGCACCAGCAACTGAGTATAACTTTTCTGAAAACTTATCTCTTATCAGCGGAGCTTGGTTTTCTGTTTGGGGTAGAAATACTTCAGATTTTGCAACAGGAATTATTACTTTAACCTATACTTTTTGATGTATAAACATCATTAGTTTTATTAGTTTTCTAGAAAATACTTAAAAAAGCCGGTTTTTTTATAACATTTCACAAGACCCTGATAATAAAGATCTAGCATAGACTTGCCCCGACTATTCCGCACGCTATTGCAGAATAGTCTAGACTTTTCCGCAATAGCGTGCATAATAGTCAATATGGAAAGATATCAAAAAAAAGCTATTTTAAAAGATTTGAAGAAAAAAATGGTGCTCCTTTCTGGACCGCGTCAAGCTGGTAAAACCACTTTGTCTAAAATGATTGCAAAAGAGCATAAGTCATCTGTTTATTTAACATATGATCGGTTAGAAGACAGGAAAATAATTTTAGATGAAGGATGGTTAGAATCAACTGAACTAATAATACTAGATGAAATCCATAAAATGCCTGAATGGAAAAATTATCTAAAAGGTATATATGATACCAAATCTTCTTTTCAAAAAATATTAGTTACAGGAAGTGCCAGGCTTGAAATTTTTAATCGAGTAGGCGATTCTTTAGCAGGAAGATATTTTCTTCATCGTTTAATGCCTTTATCTCCTGCTGAATGTGAAAAAGTAAATCAAAAATATACAATCGATAAATTTTTACAAAGAGGCGGGTTTCCAGAACCATTTCTAGCAGAAAGTCTTATCTATGCTAATCGTTGGAGATTGCAATATGTTGATAGTTTATTAAGAGTCGATGTTTTAGATTTTGAAAATATTCAAAATTTAAATGCAATAACATTGCTTTTCGAAATGTTAAAAGAAAGAGTAGGCTCTCCTATATCATATACATCTATTGCTCAAGATTTAGCTGTTTCTCCTAATACCGTAAAAAAATACATTCAAATTTTAGAAGCTCTTTATATTGTATTTAGAGTTACACCTTTTTCAAAAAATATAGCAAGAAGCTTACTAAAAGAACCAAAAATTTATTTTTTTGATACAGGTCTCGTTAAAGGTAATTCTGGGATTAAATTTGAAAATTTAGTTGCAACGTGTCTACTTAAACATATAATGGCTAAAATAGATTATAAAGCTGAGATGTACTCTCTTAACTATTTGCATACAAAAGAAAAACATGAAGTAGATTTTGCCTTGGTTAAAGATGATAAAATTGAAAAAATTATAGAAGTAAAAAATAGAAATCATACTATTAGTAAGAATCTTTATTATTTTAAAGAAAAATATAATTTAACAGCTATTCAAGTTGTTAAAGAATTAAAAAGAGAGAAAATGCAAAATGGAGTTAAGATAATGAGGGGTCTGAATTTTTTAAAAAATTTAGAATTATAATATTTAAAAACTAGATTTTTTTTAGTTCAAAACAGCAGTTTTTTTTATAAGACTTTCAAAATATTCAATCGTTTTTAAAAGCCCCGTTTCTAAATCTATTTTTGGTTGCCAATTGAGTAGTTTTTTTGCTTTAGATATATCAGGCTTTCTCTGTTTTGGATCATCTGAAGGAAGATCTTTAAAAACAATTTTAGAGTTAGAGTTAGTATATTTAATAACAAATTTTGCAAGATCTAATATTGTAAATTCAGTTGGATTTCCTAAATTGATCGGGCCAATGATGCTATCTGCTGAATGCATCAAGCATAAAATTCCATCAATTAAATCATCTACATAGCAAAAAGATCTAGTTTGGGATCCATCTCCATAAACTGTTATATCTTCACCTCTTAGAGCTTGCACAATAAAGTTAGAAACAACTCTACCATCGTTTGGATGCATGTTTGGACCATAAGTGTTGAAAATTCTAGCAATTTTTATAGGAATTTTATATTGGCGATGGTAATCAACAAACAGAGTTTCTGCACATCTTTTAGATTCATCATAGCAAGATCTAATACCTACAGGATTAACATTACCAAAATAATCTTCAGTTTGGGGATGGACTGTGGGATCCCCATATACTTCACTTGTAGAAGCTTGAAAAGCTTTAGCTTTTACTCTTTTAGCTAAGCCTAAAACATTTATTGCTCCATGAATTGATGTTTTAACAGTTTGAACGGGATCATTTTGATAGTGAACAGGAGATGCAGGGCATGCTAAATTATAGATCTCATCAATTTCTAAATATAGAGGGAAACAGATGTTATGTCTTATTAGTTCAAAATAAGGATTTTTTAAAAGATGCAAGATATTTCTTTTAGAACCTGTATAAAAATTATCTACACAAATAACTTCATAATTTTTATCGAGTAATCTTTCACAAAGATGCGATCCTAAAAAACCACTTCCACCTGTAACTAAAGCTTTTTTTCTCATAATTTTTTAATCTTTTAATAAGTCCCAAAACAAAGTTTCTTTTTTTCTTTAGCCCAAGATAAAAACGGTTTTAAATCATCTAAGGTCTCTTCTTTAACGCTTAAAATAATTTTATCTGAAAAATCCAGATAAATTTTGGCTTCAGCAGAATTTAACTTAGCATTGCTATATATTAATATTAAATCATACTTGTCTTTTATATTATCAATCATTTGAATAAAATCTAAAGATTTTAAAAGCTCAAAAGCAAAATATTTTTGATTTCCGGAAGCAATATAGTCATAAGCCTGCAATTTTTGAATGGGCAATTTTTTAATATCTTGTTCTAAATATGGAAAAAGTCCATTTTTTTCTTCGATTTCAGATTTAGTCTCTATAACTAAAATCTTTTTTTTGCTAAGTGCTAAAAGGGCAGCTAGATAGTGCACGTAATTTGGACCTTTTGAGCAAAGAGCTGCTATAATTTTTTGTTTTTTAACATCTATAGAAGATATAATTTGTCTAAGTGACTCTAGATCTTTTCTCTTTAGTTGATCAACATCTATTCCATTACATTTGAAAGAAATTTTTCCAAAAAAATCAAAGTTTAAAGATTTTATTACCTCAAAAGAGATAGGAAAACCCTTGATCGCTCTAATATATATACTAACTATAAATGTAATAAAAAAAGCTAAGATAGCTAAAATAATAGAATTTCTAAAAAGATGAATAGTAATATTTTTATCAGGAATAGGGGCTAAATCAATAACTTTTGAGTAATTTTTTTTTAAATTATTATCTAAATTTTTAGACTCAATTAATTTAGATAGAGACTCTACCATATTTTTTGTCATTTCAGATTTTAAATTAATTTTCTTTTCAATAGCTAATTTCTGAACAATATTTTGCATATCCTTTTTCAGATCGATTAATTTATTTTCTAAAAGCTCTTTTCCATCTTTTATTTTTTGCACTTTCTCAAAGATGTAACCTCTAGCTTTAGTAGATAAAAATGAAATCTCTTGATTTAATAACTTTAACTGAATTTTTTTGGATAAAGTTAACTTTTGATCCAAGATTTTTAAGTTCATGTTTTTTAAGTTTAAAGAATCTAAAAGATAAGATTTTATTATTTTTTTTTCTAAATTATATTCTTCTTTTAAACTTTCTATCTCCTTGATCGTATAGTTTTTAGAATCATCTAGCTTCTTTGCTATTTCATTTATATTTTTTGTTAAATGTTCAGGAAGAAAATTAGCTATGCTTGATTGAAAAGAATCCTTATCAACATTTTTTGAAATATGCTCTATTTGAGATATTTCTAAAAAAGTATCGTCTTTTTTTTTAGAAATTTCTTTAATTTGAGCTTTTGCATCACAAAGATCCATTAAATTTAGAGTATTATTATCAATCTCTTTTTGTTTTATTCTCGTAATATCTACAAAATCATTTATTGAACTTTCAAAATTTATATTTTTTAAACTTGAGTTTGAATCAGAGTTAAAGATCCTATTTTTATCTACTTCAGTAATTAGCTGATCTATCGAGCTTTTAGGAAGCAGAGTTTTTTCAACATCTACAACTTTTTTTCCTGTTTTTTTTAGATCAAAATCATCTTTTCTTATAGATATTAAAACTTCTTTTTTCCTGTTTTTTAGTCTTTTTATATCATCTGTAAGCTTTATGAACTTTTCATCTAAAAAGTTTATTTTTTCAATTTTACTAAGATCAACACTTTTTAAATATTTCAGCTCCTCTAAATAGTTATTTAAGTTTGTTTGATAGGTCTCTCTTTTTCTAAGTAGAGTCGCTATTTCAGTATCTAAACTAACAAAACCTTTATCTTTTATATTTGTTTCTAGGTATTTTTCTAAATGTTCATAAAAAGTAAATAAGTCCTCTTCCAAGCTGCCTTTTCGTTTCTCTAAATATGTTAATTGATCTTGCACTATTTTTTTTTGCTCTTTTTTTAAATGCTCTAAATAAAGATCCATCAATGAATTTAAAATTTTTGGTGCTAAATATCTGTTTTCATTTTGAGTTTTTATGGTTAAATAATTCGGAGCTAATTTATCTTTTATAACTTCAATATCTTTTAAAATCTTTTGAATAGCCTCCTCTATTGGATCTACTCTAATTTTTAGAGTTTTATTAAAAAATACCTTTGGAATCTTTTTGATTGTAAACGAAAGATCTTTTAACCTTACTTCTTCTAGAACTTGAGATTTACAAAGCATCTTTTTGTTTAAATCTAAAACTTCAAAAAAAGAATCATCTGATATTTTTAAATAGTAAAACTTAGGTTTTGTTTTTTTAAAATATATATTCTCGTATGTAATATCTTGAGTATCTTCAACTTTTTTTCTACATTCAAAATGTAAGTTTTTTAAAGCAATTTTGCATTTTCTTTGAAAAACATTTAAATCTGGCTCTACGCTTATCTGCAAAGATAGTTTTTTTACAACCTTTTTAGCTAAAGATTTCGATTTAAAAAAAGATGAAGCGTCAGAAGAAACTATATTAGTATCTGATAAAACAATATCTTTTAAACTTCCTATAGTTTTTGTTTTCGCATTTTCAACATCTTCAAAAAAGCAAGCTTCTGCTGAATATTTCGACTCCAAGGTAAGTAAAATAAAAAAAGCTATTAAAAAGAAGCTACAAAATGCAATGAAAAATAAAATCTTTTTTTTTATAAAGAATCTTTTTATATCTGATAGGTAAAAAAAACTAAGATCAGGGTCCATTTATTATTATCCCCATATTTTTGAACCCCCTATATGCTGAGTCATAAAGAGAAATACTTGGCAAAATTTGAGTTACAAATTTATTCCAATCACTTATGATTGTCGCTCCAACTAAAACAATATCCCCTTCAATTAAATTCAAAGATGAGCTCGGAAGCTCGATTATGTGCTTCCAGTTCAATAGATAAATTTTTGGATCTTGAACATTGGCTCTAAATATTTGGATAAACGATTTATCAGCTATACAAGAGACTCCCCCTGCTTCAGCTATTGCATCTTTTAATGACATTTTTCCATCTAAGATATTTATAGCTCCTTGCTTGTGAACTTCGCCTAGAACATAAACTTTAGAGCTAAAAGCATCGGCAATATAGATTTTATCTTTGTTTTCCATATATATATTTTGGCTCATGTCTCCCTCTTTCATAAGCCTATAAAAATCAACTGGTAAAAAACAGTTCCCTCGAAGCACATAACTTTTAAAAAGATTAGCCATGGGAGGCAACGAAGCTTTTATTAAAACATCAAAAAGTCTTGTTTTTGCATCTATTGTAATTCGAGTATTTACTAAACCCGCTACTTCAACTATATTTGCTTTCTTCTCTTTAGATGAGACAAAAACTTCTATACTTTCAATTTCATCTAGATATCTTTTTTGAATTTTTTCTTTAGCCTCTTTTATAGTGAGGTCTTTAACTTTGATATATCCTAAATGAGGTAAAAATATCTTTTTATCTCTAACTAAAAATCCGTTTTGGGAAGATATACTTTTTATTGAACTTATTAAATCTTCTCTTTTAGGATGATATATCTCAATATTTAAAATATCGTCTTCTTTGATCAGCTCTTTTTTTTCCTCTAGTAGATTCTCATCGAATTTTTCTACTTTTTTGCCTTGCATCTTTAAGATAGCGGTTTTCCCTTCACTTATCTCATTAGACGCTAATACAAAATCTTCAATGCTGTCCATCTTAGATGAATTTCTATAAGCGCATGAAGTAAAAAGCAAACAAATTAAAAAAATATTTTTAAAGTTTTTAAAAAACATGTAAATTAAAGTCACAATATTTTAAAGTAAGCTTCTAAATATACACTTTTAATAAGAAAAAATAAAACAAAAATGAAAAATGTCTTTGTTACAGGAGCTGCGGGCTTCATTGGATTTCATTTATGCAAGCATCTAAAAAAAAGAAATGATTTTGTAATAGGCATAGATAATTTCAATCTATACTATGATGTAAACTTGAAAAATTTAAGAAAAAAAATCTTAAATAATTCCGGCATTGAAGTTATAAAAGCTGACATCAATGATACAGAAGTTTTAGAAAAAATTATCAAAGAAAACAAGATAACACACATCGTTCATCTAGCGGCTCAAGCAGGTGTTAGATTCTGTTTTGACAATCCTAAGGCTTATGTTAACTCTAATATAGTTGGTTTTGTAAATCTTTTAGAGGTTTTGAAGGATTTTAAAGATATAAAACTAATTTTCGCATCATCGTCTTCTGTTTATGGATTAAATGATAAAATTCCATTTAGTCCAACAGACAAAACAGATAAGCCAACAAATTTATATGGCGCTACTAAAAAAGCAAATGAATCTTTAGCTTTTTCTTATCATCATATTTATAAAATACCGATGATTGGACTTAGATATTTCACTGTTTATGGGCCTTTTGGTAGACCTGATATGGCATATTTTAAATTTACAAAAAACATAATAGAAGAAAAAAAGATAGAAATTTACAACCAAGGTGAAATGAAAAGAGATTTCACGTATATAGATGACATAATTGAAGGCACTATCTCAGCGATTGATAAAGCTAAATCTTTTGAAATTTTTAATTTAGGTAACAACACTCCAATAAATCTTTTAGATTTTATCTCAATCATTGAAAAAAAACTTGGAAAAAAAGCTATTAAAATATTCAAACCCTTTCAAAAAGGAGAGATGTTATCTACCTTCGCTGATATCAAAACATCTAAAGAATTTTTAAACTACAATCCCAAAACTAACATTGAAGATGGGATAGGAAAATTCATTGATTGGTATACAAAAACTTATTAGTTTTTTGAAAAAACCCGTGAAAACGGGATAATAGCCCCTAATAAATCATAACCATCAACAAGGCTAAACCTTTAATTATTAATAGCTTGCTTTGCAATAATTCTTTATTTATTGATTTTATTAAATGCATTGGGTTTCAAAATAATTTATTTAAAAACAGTTTTAAAAGCTTTAGATCATAATAAATTGAGAAGGTCTAATAAAATTTAAAATAAAATCTTGCAAAAAGAAAAAAATAATGCTAATTCGATTAATAGAAGAGAAAATCAAATTAGAAAAAAAAATGAAAGATTTAACAATTGTTAGAGTGCACGAAAATAATTTCAAAGATTTAACTTTGATGATTAAAAAATTAGCAAAATACTTGAAGCAAGAGCCTCCTGAACCAAAAGCATTTCAAAGATTAAAAAAGGATCTATTAGCTCGAAATCCCCAATGTGAGGCATATAATGAAAATTTCAAAGGCAAGCATGTAGGATGCGTCATTTTTTATATAGCTTATGCTAGCTTTTTCGGAAAAACCACCTTATTTTTAGAAGATTTATTTGTTTTAAAAGAAAAAAGGGTTCAAGGATTTGGAAAAAATTTATTTTTATTTTGTGTAAAAAAAGCAAAAGAAAAAAAATGTGGTAGACTGGATTGGAGAGTATTACAAAGAGATCAGAATACAAGAAATTTTTATAAAAAATTTGGAGCGAAACAAGTTAGAGATTGGTCGATCTATAGATTAGATGAAAAAACAATAAATGCTATAAGTAAAAAAAAACCATAAAGTCTATAAAGTAAAATAAAAAGCTATTTTTTTAACTCTAATTATTTAAAACAAACTTAAAAGCTTTCGGCAAATACTCAATAACATCTGTTGCTATTAATGAATATGAAGTTTTTTCTTTAGTTGCAATTTCAGCAGCTTTAAAATGCATGTTAACTGCTAAAACAGATGCATTATAAAGATCTAACCGTTGAGAAGCAAAAGATGCGATCATCCCTGTTAGAACGTCACCTGTGCCAGCAGAAGCTAGCCCTGGGTCTCCTCCTAAAATAGTTAGGGGATCTTTTTTAGGATGAAAAATTATAGTTGGATATCCTTTTAAAACTATAATCACATTTTTCTCTTCTGAAAACTTTTTAGTTTTCTCAATTAATTCTTCATCCCCAATTTCTTTTTCAATTTTAAGAAGTCTTTTCATTTCATTTTTATGAGGTGTTAAAACACTATCTTTTGGAAGAATCATTTTTAGATTATTAGCTAAATGAAAAAGACTATCTGCATCTAAAATAGTTTTTTTATTAATTTTTGGAAG
>SDBT01014856.1_pt1 | contig 12393 bp, 11 predicted proteins | sample 2277101 | NCBI WGS metagenome assembly SDBT01 (sample SAMN10404973, study PRJNA504765) | marine sediment metagenome | isolation source: marine sediment core GS10_PC15, 103 cmbsf | place: Arctic Ocean: Southern Knipovich Ridge | collected 2010
GTTCGGCGAAAGGGGAAATCTGCCTTCTCTGAACGTGCACTGGTACGATGGGGGCATGAAGCCGCACCGGCCGGGCGAACTTGATCCGAGCATACAGTTGCCGTCCAGCGGCCTTCTGTTCGTTGGTGAGCAGGGCAAATTAATAACAGGTTATGGCGGCGGCAATCCCTTCGGTCGAAGTCGCGGTATTGCCGGCGGTCTGCTGCTGCCGGAGAAAAAATTTCGCGACTTCCAGCAGCCGGCCAGGACTTTGGATCGATGCAACGATCACTACGGCGAATGGATCAAGGCGTGCAAAACAGGTTCGCGCACCGTCTGCCCCATAGAATTCGGCTGCGAGATGACGGAGATGGCGCTGCTCGGAACTCTCGCCTTGCGAACGAGGCGCATCCTCGAATGGGATGCCGAAGCCATGCGGGTAACTAACCACGCCGAGGCCAATAAATTCGTCGATCCGCCGTACCGCGATGGATGGACGCTGTAGCTTAGAAAACCAGAAATCCGGGAGTTTAGCTCGCCTGGCCTGCAACACTCATCAACAAAGCCTAAAATAATAAACGGCCTTAATTATTCTTCCTAAATTATTCCAATCCAGGAAAATTTCTTGCAATGAACATCTCTAATACATATAATGAAACTGTGATATAATTATAGGTCAAACGGAATTGTACAGGATTCTGGAGAACCGTATCATGAGAAAGATCAGCGGATTTACCCTAATCGAGCTTCTCGTAGTTATCGCCGTAATCGCTCTTCTATTGTCCATTCTTATGCCCGCCCTGAGCAAAGCCAAAGACCTCGCCATGGGAGCGGCGTGCAAGGGCAACCTGAAGAACTATACCCTGGCAGTGGCGATGTATCTCGACGACAACGATGGCAACTTCTGTTCGGCACACACGTGTTACTTTAAAACTACAGATCGTCTGCCGGTTGAATCTGGTGTCGGGGGCAACCACCTGCACCTTCGCTGGTGCAACGGAGATGTCGATCTGAAGAGTCATCCGGAGTACGGGGGAATTCTGTTCCCGTATCTTATGGATGCCAGGTCGTTTATCTGCCCTTCTTTCAAGCGCTTGGCGTCTCAGAATTCCGAAGACCAGTTCTACCTGGCCTCAGGATCAACCATTCGAAATTACGAGCCCTGGTACAACTACACGATGAACGCCTACGTTGGCAGCACGGATACAAATGTCAAAGAAACGCGGGTTCTCAATATCTCCGAAGTCAAACAACCTGCTACGACTTACTCGTTCACCGAGGAGAGTTCTTACGTGGATACGGAATACAATATCTCAGGGCTCAATGACACTTTTATGGTCCCCGGCAATGATTCGATGGTACAGGGCTGGCTTAGTCAAGTCGGCGGTAACCCCCGCCTGGTCGAACCCGGCCCCAACGGTGTCGGGGCGTTCTGGGATACCATCGCAGGCTTCCATCATGCGCCATCAGGTAACAAACTCGGCGGAAGAGGCAACTGCGCCTTCCTCGACGGCCATGTCGACTCCCACTACCGCAAAGAGACCTTCTACCTCGCCTGGCCAAAATAGAGCAAACTCGCCCGATCTGGTGGTGAGTTTCTTGAAAAATACATGAAGGGAATCCCTATCCGCTGCTCGGATCGAAGGGCATGGATCACGAAATACGCAATACGAGTACAGTTGCAGCTTCGGTCGCCTTCTTCTTCGTACGGTCAATTTCTTACCTACGAAGCCTAAAACGGCAAACATCCCTGATCAGTCTGTTGAACAGTCAAATGTCAGAACAATTGGAATTTTATTCTTTGGCGTCAGACGTCTCTGTTTCTTTAGCCTTCGCCTGGACCATCGCGATACCGCAGCAAGTTCCAATCAGCGCCATAATCGCCAGCAGCACACCCAATATAGTTATGGCAATCCTGGTCCAGGGATAAGGCAGCCAGACAAAAACAATTACTAAAACCGCCATCGCAAATCTACACCAACATTTGGACATTTTTATCTCCTTTTAACTCATGTTTCCCAATCATACTTTCGGCGACACAAGTATGCCTCACAAATACAGAGAATACCAATATCTTATCTTAATAATACGGAGTCGCTTGTCAAGCTTTTGAAACTTAAAATCAAGAGTAAAAAGGTAAAAGTAAAAGGTGAGAATCCTTTAATGTAATCCAATCTCAACTCGATGTTCCGGGCCGGTTACCCCGAAGAGGTTGATCGTCCGAAACGTAAAGCGTTTACGGTCACGGCCGTCGAGCGAGATTTTAACCTCCTCACCGCAGTCGCACCATGTGCCGGCTTCGTCCATTATTTGGAAGCTTCGGAAGTTGGGTGTACACGAGCCGAGAAACACGTTTGCCCTGCTATCGGCGATTGTAACCTTCGAGGTGATGACATTCGGCGTCCATTCGATCCAATCCCGCCGGGTAGTCTTTATGAAGTAGGGCGTGTCATAAGCCCAGTGCGGCTTGCCGTCGCGATACCAGGTATTGTTGCGGAACATCTCGTCTTCAAGCACAACAAGGGTTGAGGTGGGCCTGGCCGGAAACGTGGTGAAGCGATTGGTGTCCGTTTCCCAGCTACACCAGCGATAGGTGTCGGGGCGCGTTTCCCACTTTCCAGTATCGGGCTCCGGCTTCATGGGCTTTCGGTCGGGGCCGTCGACGCGAATCACAGATTTAGCACCGTCACGCCAGACCTCATCCCGGATTTCCAATGCCGACAGCGGCACCTCGTTTTTCTCGAAATGGGCGTCGTACTTGGCGTCGATCAGTACCCATTTGCTGAACTTGTTGACCCAGACCTCGTTGACGCCGTGGTGTCCACCGTCGTCTTTGAGCCCCGGTCCGCAACCCAAGCGCCTGGTAACATAGCCGAAGCTGTTTAGCACGGCGTGCTGCACAATACTGAAATGCGTGCAATGGAACTTTCCTCCCTTGAGTGCGGCGTCGAGGATAGCAAAGGTGTCCCCTCGGGTCTGCGTGGGATTGTCGTTGTCGATATCGATATTCGACCTGATCCAGTGACGCAGCAGCAGGATGCGCTTCCATTCATCGGACTCGCCGGCCACGACGGCATCGAGACCGTACCGGCTCCGCAATTGGCCGATGCGCGGGCTGGAGTAGTTCTCGAACGCCCGGAATAACTCATTGCGGCAATACCGGGGATTTTCGACGCCCGGCACGACAAATCGGCTGCTCTCGACTGCGGACACGCCCGCCATCGCCGCCAGAGACAGGGCCAGCAAAACGCTTGCCGTAATGACTCGGAACCGCCGGGCCCGTACAAAGATGGTCTTCGTGCTGGAATTCATAATCTCTCCTTGCTAAGAAAGCCCCAGTATCCTTTTTCCCATTTGTACAGCCTGGTGCTCATCATCGAAACTCAAAAAATAATAGACTTCCATAATTCTAAGTTAAAACAGCAGCTTTTTCAACTCACGAAAGTGGAGAAGGATAAGGTTGACGTAAATTGCGACTACCTTCAGAAGCTAAGAAGACAGGCTGGACACCGCCAATGAGGCATCCCTAAGAATTGGGCATTAATAGATGGTTGTGGGGCTGTTGAAAAAGGTTAGATTGCTTCGTCGCAGCGCTCCGATGACAAAATGTTCATTTTCGCGTCATTGCGAGTGATTCGAAGAATCGTGCTGCAATCTCAAATGTTGCTTTGGGACTTTTTCAACAGCCCCGCTGTCAATAGTTTTCAATTAGCCACTTGTTATTTTCTGGTATCTTTTGCCCTTTCCCGTACCTGGATGGGCAGGATGATCACCAATGAGACGTATATATTTATCAGGAACTTCCTCAACCGGTTCTGGACCGGGAATGGTTTCACACTTTGGAACGGAAAGCACTAAGGATTCCTTAAAAGACTGACCAAAAAACTGGGACGCTATTTCGCGAGCCATTATTTCAGCCATTAAGGATGGAACCGCATTACCAATCTGCCTTTGGATTTCAGTTCGAGGAGCATCTATTTTGAAGGTTTTTGGAAATGTCTGAATTGCGGCCATCTCCTGCCATGATAGCTTTCGGTTTTTCCAGTGAAATGGACCAATAGCTGACCCAGGTTGAGCTTGGATTGTCCAGCTTGGAAGTCGTTTGGATAGTTTGAGTAAGAAACTCCAATATCTCGTCCTCCACCCAAACAAGGCTAAGCCGTCCTTACGATCAGTGTGCCAAAGGTAGTTCTCACCCTCGGGTATGGACGGGAGCAAATCAGCCCACTTACCACCGATCTTGAGTTGCTGGCTCTTGTCTTCTGGAATACTTCCGATTGCTTCCCATGCAGAGACATAAGGACTAAGTCCCATTCTACCGAGAAGTGTATTTTCTACTTCTTCAACAGGAATGTGCGTTGGCTGAGGAAAACGAAAGCGTTTGCCATTTCTTGAAGCGACTAGGAAAAAACGTACGCGCAATTGTGGCACACCATAATCAGCAACATTCAGAACAGACCAAGTAGGAACATAGTGAACTCCACAACGACGGTTAATTTCGACAATCCTTTCAATAATAAACTGGAATCCTTCTTCTTTCCCGTTGTAGTTCATTCCATGTACATTCTCTAAAAGGAACACCTTGGGAAGTAGATCTTCGACAAACCGGAAATACTGATCGAGTGTGTTTGCACGTGGATCTTTAAGCCTGAGAGTATCGCCTTTACTCCAATAGGCAGACTTTGAGAAAGGTTGACAGGGCGGGCCACCAATGAGTACATCACAGGAGCCCTCCTTGGTACCAATACTACTGATGACCTCACTGCTCGCAACATCTTCCACCGGCGCATGCAGGACATTTTCTCTGTTATTGAGAAGTAATGTATCACATGAGTACTTATCATAGTCGTTGAAGAACCGGATGCTGAATCCGGCAGCCTCAAAACCATAGTCGAGACCACCACAGCCTGAGAAAAGACTTACAACCTGAATGTCAGATTTCTGGGTCATAAACCACCTCAGTTTTCTTTCTGTTGATGGCACTGATGATGTCAGCAAGGCCATTTTTTAAAATACGTCCAAAAATCTCTGACCAAGATTTTGTCTCCTCAGCAATAGAAATATGCACATTCACTTCTGCATTTGCTCCAGTGCCCCATGCCCTAAGACCTATACCAGGTGTTCGCTTCGGCTTCTTCTGGAGTATGCGTATCGACTTCCTTGCGGAGATTAGACGAAACTCTGGATCGGAGAATCCGTCCCGAATGCTATCCCAATGCCGAGTTGTCATTCCATATACAAACTTGTCTTCCGCGTTTCTAATTCTTGTACCGGAATAGTCGTTTAATATTCTCCAGACGATGGCCTCATTGTTATCAAATAATGGGATCAGATGTGTGTTGATGGAATCGACAAGAGTATAATCGACCGCCACTGCGTAAAGAAGGTTAGGCTCTTTATCTATGGCATCATACGCTTTGTATACGGGAATGGGAATGCAATCATCTGGCTTCAAGCCGACTAGTTGCTCGGCATTTTCAAATCGCGTTCCTGCATTCTTTACGTTGATGGGAAGACGTAATTCCCCTTCTGTGAGAGTGAAGTCAATGAGTGTGTGACCTGACTCCCTGTCATCCTCATAGTCAACTGCTCCACGTTTAGATCTCAAATAATCTACTTGCTCAAGAAAGCGTTGCTCTGTGATCGCTGCAGGAAAGAGTTTTGTGATTGGATTTTCCGCTGATCCTGTTTTAGTTCGCGGCTTGACTCTACAGAGGAAACCTTCTTGTACAAGCGTGGGGACAATTTCTCGTGCCTTGGTGAGAGAAAAACAGCCGAGTTCATATAGGTGACGTGCGACATCTTCTTCTGAAAATCCTTGGTTGATCAACCTGAGATAAGCCTGTGCAAGACCCGTACCGACCCAGCGGGAATCTGGTAGGACGGCCTGTATAGCCTGCGCCGCATCTGTTTCCGTATAACTCACAATGCTCTCTCTTTCTGTATAAGAAGTTGCCGTTTAAATCATATCTTTTACGAAGAAGCCATACGAAATAGAATATATCGAACCACAGCAAAATATCAATCACGATTTTCAATATTTACGAAACAATCTATATGGGCGTATTGAGCATTTATTAACCCGTCCAGCTCTACTTGCAGTACCAGGTTGTCCACCCAAAAAGCCGGTTGTTCAACATCACAGTTATCAATAAAAATGACACGGGACAAGACAGTCATTCTGCCTTCCATCCAGTATCTTTGTCCTTGATTGCGAGAATTCTTGCAGGGTAGTTAAATGCGGCTTGACACGACCAGAACGATGGGCTATATTTCAGTTTCAGACGTTGAGTTACGAGCAGCGAAATATTTTGCACGTTGGAGATAAGGAGATCGTAATATGGCCAAAGCGAAAAAGGGAACGACCAAACAAACCGGCAAAACAACACCCACTCAGGCAAAGCAAAAAGCCTTGACAACCCACAAGGGGGAAACTTTAGAAGTGTGGGACAAGTATGCGAGTCCTGCGGAGACTGTGGTGATGACCGTCTATCTGGTTATGCTGTCGATATTGCTTTTATATGCGATATTCCAGTTTTGGCCCCCGCAGCTCCCATCGAAAGGTGCGGCTCAACCGGTCGAGTTCTTCGGTTGGGATGTTGCTATTTCTGTCGAGTTGCGTCTTTTAGCCATTGTTGTGTTTGCAGGCGCGCTGGGCGGCCAAATCCATGCGTTGCGCTCGTTTGCCTCGTATGTGGGCAACCGAAGGCTAAAGGTCAGTTGGCTCGTGCGATATTTCTTGACGCCGTTCGTGGCAGCCAGCCTGGCGCTGGTGTTCTACTTTGTGATGCGTGCCGGCTTCTTTTCCGCAAACTCTACGACTCAGAATATGAACGTTTATGGATTCGCAGGCATGGCCGGACTTGTGGGATTGTTCTCAACTATGGCGGTTAATAAGCTCAGGCGTATGGCTATAGAATTACTCGGGCCGCTTGAAGAGGAAGAGGATCGCTTGAAGGAAGAATCCAACACCGAGAAGTAGGGGCAGCACAATCACCGATTATACTGTGCCACGGTGGCTTGCTGAAGATTCTGTCAATTAACGCCGGTATGAAACTATTGCCGCCTAACAAATAAAAAGCCGAGCAGATTTAATTTTGCCTGCTCGGATTAAGTGCTACGTAAAATATCGCGTGTAAGAACTGTTAAAAGCGATTTACATTACGCTGGGCTTTACGCATACGCCGACGATTTTTCTCCGAAGGTTTTTCATAATAAGCGTTTCGCTTCATGTCCCTTATTAGACCTTCTTTTTCGCACATTTTCTTAAAGCGCCTTATCATTTGCTGTACTGATTCGCCTGCCCGCGATTTAACTTTCAACATATAAAAAATACCCTTACTATCCCTCTGGTATCAGAATCTACCAAAAATCAACATTAATATTTAATTCGTCAATAATCGTACAATCCATTACTCTAAAGCAGATTTTTTGCATTTTCAAGTCAAAAATATTTTTTAACTATCGATTTTTCCAGAAAAACAGTATAAATGTCCCATAAAAAGTCATTCTTAGCATCAAAACCTGCAATATAGCCATATTTTCATGATTTCTTGAGCAATTTGGGCAAATATGTTAAAATATAACTACGATTTTGGAGGTATATTTTAGTTGGAGAAGTTTCGTCAGACACTGAAAGTCAAAAAAGAGCGGGCCATTCTGGTCGCCGCGTTCCTCCGTAGTTCCAATTATGGGGACGATTTAGCCGAGCTTACGGCCTTAGCCCAAAGTGCCGGAGCGGTCGTTGTCGACAGGTTCCAGCAGAAAATTCGCAAGATAAATCCTTCTACATACGTAGGTAAGGGCAAAGCCGACGAGCTTGCCGGGCGAGTCAAGAAGTTCGACGCCGACGTCGTCATATTCGATAACGACCTCTCGCCGGGCCAGATCCGCGAGCTTGAGGAGATCGTCGAAGTCAAAGTCCTCGACCGCAGCGAGCTGATTCTGGACATTTTCGCCACCAGGGCAAAGACCAGGCAGGCCAAACTCCAGGTCGAGCTGGCCCAGTTGGAATACACATATCCCCGATTGGCCCGGATGTGGTCGCACTTAGACAGCGTCGCAGGGGTTGGCGGCGCAACCGCTGCCGGCGCGGTCGGCGGCGTAGGCACCAGAGGCACCGGCGAGCAGCAGCTCGAAATCGACCGCCGGCTCGTCAGCAAACGCATCACAGAACTGAAACGAGAGCTTTCAAATATCGACAAACGCAGGATTCGCGAGATTGACGGGCGAAAGGGCCTCTTCAAAATCTGCCTCGTCGGCTATACAAACGCCGGCAAGAGCACGCTGCTCAACACGCTCACCGATGCCGATGTTTTTGTCGAAGACAGGCTCTTCGCGACACTGGATACCCGCACAAGAAGATGGACGCCGGCCAAAGGTGTGGAAGTCCTCTTAAGCGATACCGTCGGTTTTGTCAAAAACCTGCCGCATCAATTAGTCGCCTCGTTCAAAGCAACGCTCGAAGAGGCCTTCAACGCCGATCTGCTCATACATATCATCGATGTATCGAGCCCCGATACGCTGAAACAAATCGAATCCGTCAACAAGGTCTTAAAAGAAATCGGCTGCGGCGATAAACCAATTTTAGAGGTCCTCAACAAGGTTGATGTCGTCAGAAATATCAGCAACCTGGAGACGCTGCAAACGCTATATCGAGATGCGGTCAGCATCTCAGCCAAAACGCGATTCGGCCTCGACAGCCTCTGTGAAGCGGTCACGGCGAGATATAAGGGCACAGAACTTCTGCTGCGCGTCACCAGCAGCCATTCGAACGGCAAGGTCCAGAGTTTTCTCCGAGCCCGCGGCCGGATTATAAAAGAGCAATATTCCGACAGCTCCGTCCTGATCGAAGCACAATTAGGCAGAAACCAACTGCCCGGACTGAAACGGCTCCGGCCGGAAAAGATTGAAATCGTAAATGAATGAATATTTCGTTAGACGCGGATTAAAGAAAAAGATAGAAAAAAGACTTTTTGACCGGATGACAGGATATTCTTGATAATTTATTGGGAAACCTTTTGTTAATCCTGTTATCCTGTCTATAGCTCTTTTTCTGTGTAAATCTTGTAAATCCCGTCCAAAAACAGCCTTTTTCCTTTTGCCTTTTTACTTTTTACTTGTTTATATGCATACAGCATCTATAATTGAACATAGCAGATATGATAACTCTGAAGCGGCAACGGCGTAGTTTGTGCTCGTATTTCCTTGAAATGGTGCGTTGATGTTGGACCCAAATGAATTAATGTCCGACCCAAATAACCCTATTAGGCAAACAATTGAACTGTGCTGGGATAAGACTATTCACTCTTTGTCACATCCAATTATTCTTTACTTAATAGTACCTATTATTGCTGCAATCATTGGCGCAATCGTCGCATTTTGGTACTCAGAAACAAGAAGAGAAAAGCAAAAGACCAAGAAAGCTTTTCGATTTCTGTGGCAATCCTCTAAGAAACTAAAGTATAAAGATCTTTCTGGTCGAAGAGAAATCAAGGAAAAACATCCATCCACACAGGCTCATCTACAAGGTGAAGTAGACACACTATTAGAAACCAATAAAAACATTCTCATTACAAGTAACTCTGGAGCGGGTAAGACTCATTTCACAACTAATTATCTGAGACACTTGGACAAAACGTACATTCTAATTCCTAATGCTGATAATTTTGATACTAATTACCATTCTATACCCAAACCCCCTAAAAAGGCGAGATACAAAATTATCCTTCTTGATGATTTCCATACATTCTTCTCCACTGGCACATTGCTATTGGTGCCTTTTATTAAAGACGCAATCGAGGCTGGCTATAAGATTTGGGCTAATACTATTACTGGTGATGAATTTGCAACAATAGAACATAATATGTCCGCAAAACTTCTGTCACAATTTACCGAATTGAGGATTCAGGCAAATCTCGGAAGAGAGGAGGCTGAAAGAATTGCGAAAGCTGAGGGCATCGAGAAGCTACCTGATAGTTTTAGGGGAAACATAGGTGACATATTTCAAGACTTAATTGTACAAAAGGCTAGATACAAGAGTCTTGACGAAATAAGTAAACTACTTTTGATCTCAATTAAGCAACTCTATATGCTCGGCATTTATCGTCCACCGTTCAAAATGTTAAAAGAGAATCTACGTAAGCTAGTCAAGTTTTATGAGCCCGAAATCTCTGGTGAAGCTATAACCTTAAAATTGGGTGTCTTGCGAGCAAAAGAATTCATTCTTGAAAGTAAAGATCAATATGCTATTAATTTTGAGGAAAACTATTTGAGAACGGTTGTAGAGCCAGAGATGAAAGTCAAAGACTTTATGACTAAACTCAGCAAAGTCTTTCAATTTAATGTCGCAACGTTCACTCAGGCAATGCAGGCTGCAACAAGCTACGATGAATCAGTGAAAGTATACCACTCAATGCTCGAAGAGAACATTCAACCAAATGAACGACCTTTTAATGTGCTTATTGGGAAATCGGGTGATTCTGATATCGGATTGACTTGGTTGAGCGAAATGGACAAATTCCACCTTAAACCTGATGGATACACACTGATTGCACTTCTTCGTAATACCAAAAGTGATACCGAGAAAATAGAGCGAGTTAAGACTGATATGCAACGAAGAGGAATGTCTATTGAACAACCCATTGATAATATGTTTGAAGCTCGCAGAATTCAAAGCAATGTTGAGACATATAATAACCTGATGAATATATCAGGTAATTATGACAAAGCCTTCATGCTATTGCGGGAGATGATTAAAGTTGAAATTCAACCTGATGTAATATCTTACTCAACAATGATTAAGTTATCGAACGATTTTGAAAAAGGCATGCGATTATTTAAGGAAATGATTAATGAGAAGATTAAACCCGACTTAGTAGTCTTCAATACACTTATATATATTACTGATAGCCTTAATAAAGGGCTTGAGATTCTTAATGACATGAAGAAATATGAATTGTCTCCTGATATATACACGTTGAATACCTTACTAAGATTACCTGATAACTTCGAAGAGGGAGAATCGCTTTATAGAAATATAATTGTCTACGGAATTGAACCTGATAATATAACGCTCAGAACACTTTTTGCCCTTCCTGGAGACATCAATCGAAAACTGAAACTGTTCGAAGAAATGAAAAATGAAGGACTTAAACCGGATACTTCTACTTATGCCTTTATAATCTCTCTCTCAGATGATCTTGAGAAAGGAATGAAATTGTTGGAGCAAATGAAAAAGGAACGTGTTAAGCGTGACGCATCGGTCTATGGGACACTTATTCATCTATCGAAGGATTTTAACAAAGGCAAAGAATTATTTGATCGAATGATCAGTGATGATATTACGCCAGATTTAAAAGCATATGCTACACTGTTTTTTCTTTCAAAAAATTACAACGAGGCTAGGGCAGTCTTGGATCAAATGATAGAAAATGAACTAGAAATAGATGTTCGGTTTTACAATAGGCTTATTAAGTTATCAAATGACCCAGAAAAGGGTTGGGAACTGCTAAATGAAATGAAACATCGGGGATTAGAACCGAATGTATGGACTTTCAATATATTAATATGGCTTTACAAGGATAATTACCAAATTGCACGAGCCATACTAGATGAAGCAATGACCGATGCAGAAGTAAAACCTAATGTCGTAACATATACCCAGTTAATGAATATAAGCCGGAATTTCCAGATTGCTTCTGCACTTTTGGAAGAAATGGTCGAAAATGGGATACAACCAAATGATAGAACACTTCATGTTTTGAAAGTTCTGAAAAACTAAAAAAAATAGGAAATAGGGGACAGTCACGAATGGCATGAAGATAAGCAATTCTCATTGTAAGAGAGCCTCCCTCATCTTTGATCTGGGCTTGTTCAGCAGAGCATATTTTTTGGGCCTTCGTTTAACAGCTCGCGGTTCAATTCGGTTGGGACGAAAGGGTAACTTGTCACGAGCAATCCAGCTAAGCAGATACTGATAAAGCACAACTGCTTTTTTGGTTCCCGAAAATAGCCAAAGGTAAGGAAGCATCACATTGACACGCTGCAGCGTACCGGCAAAACTCAGACGATGTAACGGCCGATGATGGGTCTCTGATGCCTGCCACATCAGAACTCGGATCAAATTATAAACTAAAAAGTGCATATATATCTCTTTGCGAACCACGTCAGCACTTTTGCCACGCAGGATATCCATGCCCAAGGTCGTCTTGATATCTCGCAAACGCAGTTCCACTATCCAACGATCTCTGTACAGTCCGGCGATCTGCTCAAACGGATACGCCTTCGGGATAAACTATGGACAGCGGAGCAGCCGACAAGGCCGCGATCCAGCGGGTGAGAGTCCCGCCGTGCCAATTGCCCGATTCAGGCACGTAGCGATACCACAGCTCATGGTGGGTAACCGCATGAGTT
>SDBT01014857.1_pt1 | contig 12392 bp, 9 predicted proteins | sample 2277101 | NCBI WGS metagenome assembly SDBT01 (sample SAMN10404973, study PRJNA504765) | marine sediment metagenome | isolation source: marine sediment core GS10_PC15, 103 cmbsf | place: Arctic Ocean: Southern Knipovich Ridge | collected 2010
TGTCATGTCAGGTGACAAACGTCGGCACCGAGAGTGATGCCGGGCTCGGCCGGCAAGGCGCGGCGACGAGGCATAGCGGTGGCTATGGCGAGGAGGCGCAACACAGCCGGTCGGGATTCGGCGCCGCTCGAATGCGACGGTTGTTGCGTGACAGGGCACAAGGTCGAAGCGGCTCCGCAGGCGCAGGAGGCTGAATAGAGGCCTCAACTGGTTAAGGTTATTCTTTAATCAGACAGGTCAACCCATTCAGAACCAATGGTTTCCAGGACCTTATATCCGACGACCGCAACCGCCGTCGCCACGTTGAGGGAGTTCTTGAACCCATAGGTCGGGATCTCGACGAATCCTTCGCACCGATCGAGTACCTCCCGGCTTACTCCGAGGGCCTCGTTTCCGAACACCAGGCCCACCGGAACCGGAAATTCGATGGTGTCGTAGCGCCTTGCGTGCGATGTCGTTTCCACCGCCCAGACGGGTATCCTGTTCTGCTGAAGATCCTCTACCGCGTCAACGGTATCCTCGAAGTGTCTCCACGGCACGTATTGAATCGTTCCGAGTGAGGTCTTTTCCAGTTTCCGATGGGGAGGGTGAGCCGTGTATCCGCAGAGGTAGAGCCCCGAAACCCGCATGGTGTCACAGAGCCGGAAGATGGAGCCGACGTTGAAGGCGCTCCGCAGATTGTCGAGGATGATGAAGAGGGGAGATTTCGGAAGAGCGCGGTATTCTTCGAGCGGCATATCCAGATCGAAACTGCGTACCTCGAAGTTGGTTTCCATGTCACCCGGTCTGCGGGCCATACTCTCTCCTTCCTGGATTCTGTCGACCGGACCGGCAGCCGGTCGATCAGGTGAAGAGATCCGATTTCCTCTCTTCAAACACATCCTTCCCGTACGCGAGCATGAGTGTGAGCGGGGCTGCCTCGCGGGCCAGTCCGAGCATGTCGCCGGCTACCTGCCGGATGTCCCATTGTGCGTGGGCATCCTCGCGCAGACGGGAGATGTGATAAAGCTCCCGGGCGTCGGCCCGTACGATCATCCGTCTCCGGTGACCGTTGGTGAGCACGTATTCCGCGGCGTGCGGGTGTTTCTCCTTCAGTTGCTCGAAGGCCTCGCTCGTACGGTTATAGATGCGCTCGAAGGAGTCCTTCAAGCCGGCTTCGATCACCGCCGGCGGATAGGTGTAACCGAGTGAGGGGTCGTAACCCTGCAGGAGCTGGGTGGTCATCCGGTGCCGCTTCATCTGGCCGAAACAGGCCGCGCTCAAAACGATCTCGAAGATGAAACCGGCGATCTCATACTCCCTCGTCGCCGCCTCCCACGGATTGGAAAAACGGAGGAATTCCCTGAATACCCGCTCGGCCCCATCCCCGTCATCGAGAAGCCGGCGCGCCACGAGAGAACAGACCTCGGCGGATTCCCGGGAATGCGCGTGGATGATCGCCTGCAGGGTCGCATGATCGGGATCGGGCGTGGATCCGAGCAGTTTCACGTCTCCGCTGGCGGGAAAGGAGTGATCGGTCGTGTCCGGGATGTCCCGGAATCCCTGCAGGATATCTTTGATGACCTTCTCCGCATGGGGATGGGTCTCGGTGAAGTAGTCCTCCACCAGCGGTCTCCCGAACTCCTTCTCATATTCCACCGGATCGGTCAGGAGGATCAATGAGGGCGCGATCGCGCCGGCCTGCCGGTAGAATTCCTCCCCGAGGTTCCGCGCTTCCTTCAGGGGATGGGCACGCAGGGAACGGATCACGTATTCGAGGTTCCGTCCGCTGGCGGTGAACCCGAGCTGTGCCTTCGTGGCGAGGCCGGTCACATAGCGCGCGTCCTCCTTGGCATACCCTTCCACTACCCTCTGTTCGCGTTTCGATTCCAGCATCTCCGGAAATTTCTGCCGGAAATGCTCCAGCAGTGTTCCGTAGACCTCGCGATAGACCGTGAACTGCTCCCGCAGTGTATCCTGAAAGAGCGTGAGGTCCTCTCCTTCCAGCTCGGCCGGCTCAACGTACTCCTCCTCCAGTTCCTGGTATCGCTGGGACTTTTCGGTGTAGGAGCAGAGCCGGTGCCACTGCAGAGCCTCCACGCAGAGCCGGGAGATGTCGAGGACATCGAAGTTGAAGACTGCGTGTTCGGCCACCGACTGGTGACCCATGTCGAAGACGATGCTGCGGGCTGAACGCCTGGCCGCTTCGATGTCACTGATGGCCTTCTCCCTCAGTTGTGATACCGGTGAGGGATCCCGGCTGATACGGGCGAAGGCTACCGCGATCGTCTCCGGAGTGAACGCCTCGGGATTCTCCGCCCGCTTCCGGGCCTGCTCGATGAGGGAGGCATCGAGGTTATAGCCGGCAAGGATGATCCGCATCTGCCTGTTCCATCGCTACTGGTGATCGCGCCTCTGTCGTGTTGAACCTCTACCCCGATTTCGGGACAAGCCACAGTATAACCACCCCGACCGACCTTCGGCTATCGAGCGGGTTTACCCGGCAGCCGGCGTGATGGTAGGCTCGTGTCATGCCACGGTCGTTGCTTGACAGGGCACCAGGTTTGAATGCCGTCCGCGGGCACTGCCTGGCATCACCGTTATCAGGAAGGATCCCCCGATGAACAGAGTCTGCTCGACACACCGGATACTGCCGATGCTCGCAATCATCCTGCTGACGGGAGGGTGCGGCGGTGCCGGCGGTGGTATTCATCACTCCGCGTGGCCCGAGGGAGTCGAACGGATCTGGGTCGGACCGGAGTACTTCGCCAACCGGCTCGCGGACTGGAGGATCAGCGAGGGCAGGCTCGAATGTGTGGAAGCGAATCAGAGGTTCCCCCTCCGAACGATCTTCCTCCTCACCAGATCACTGAAGTCCGGCAACGGCGCATTCTCCATGAGTGTTCGGTCCGGAGCGATCGAGGCCGGCCGATCACCATCGACCGGGTCGTTCACGGGGTTCCTGATCGGAGGGGGAGGGGATCATGTCGACTACCGTCTCACCGCCTGGACCCATCACAAACCGGCCGAGGATGGAGGACTCCTCGCCGTGATCAACGGCTCGGGAACCGTCGCGTTCCGGAGCAATTCGACCGATACTCAGGTGGGGAACCAGTGGGCGGTAAGTGGCGGTGTTGATGACGACACGATTCCGCTGCTTGCCGGTGGGTCGGGAGAGAGCGGATCGATCGAAGGGGGATTGCGCGAACCGGTCGTGCTGGAACTCACCGGAGAGATGGTGAGTGGTGCCTATCAGTTGTTGTTGACGGCGCGGGACGAGGAAAGCGGTGAGGTGCTCAGTGAGGCTCTCTACTCAGGGGTACCGGAGGAATACCTGGATGGAGGGATCGCGCTCGTATCCCACCTCGGTCCGACGGGAAGCCCCTATGGGTACTGGTTCGAGGACTGGGAAGTGTCGGGTCCGAAGGTCGAACGGCATGACGATCGTCTCTTCGGTCCGGTGCTCACCACCCAGTACACCCTCAGTGAGGGGATCCTCCACCTGACCGCCCAGATGCCTCCACTCGGCCTCGACGATGTGGGCGCGGTCACGCTCGAGGTCAGAAAGGGAGGGCGGGGGCCATGGACGATCGCCGGCGAGACCGAGTGGATCGAGGACAGCTACATCGCCCCCTTCCGGGTTGAGGAGTGGGATTCCTCACGTGATACACCCTTCCGCGTACTCTATGAACTGAAGACCGGTCCGAATGAGTACGCGATGCATTCCTGTGAAGGAGTGATCCGGGCTGAGCCCGATGATAATGAGTTCGTGGTGGCGGCCTTTACCGGAAACAAGTGCTACACCGGTGGCCTGAAGTGGAACAGCCAGGGGTACTGGTTCCCCCACAGTGAAGTGATCGACGCGGTCACCTGGCACGATCCCGATTTCCTCTTCTTCTCCGGGGACCAGGTGTATGAGGGGGATCTTACACCCGCGATACGGGCCCCCTTCGATAAGGCCATGCTCGATTACCTGTACAAATGGTATCGCTGGTGCTGGGCGTTCCGTGACCTCACGCGCGACCGGCCCGCGGTTACCATCCCTGACGACCATGATGTGTATCACGGCAACGTCTGGGGAGCGGGCGGGAAAAAGGCGGAGGCGTATGAAGGGGTGACGGCCCAGGACAGCGGCGGCTACCGGATGCCGGCCCGGTTCGTGAACGCGGTGCACCAGACCCAGACCTCACATCTGCCCGACCCCCGCGATCCGACCCCGGTAGCGCAGGGGATCTCAGTCTACTACACCGATGTGAAGTACGGCGGTGTGAGCTTCGCGGTGATCGCCGACCGGCAGTGGAAGTCCTCCCCGACCGTAGCCGTACCGGCGGGGCGGTTCGTGAACGGCTGGCCGCAGAACCCCGATTTCGATCCGGTGAGGGGGGCTGATGTACCGGGGGCCGTGCTCCTGGGGGAGAGGCAGCTCACATTTCTGAGGGAGTGGTCGGCCGACTGGTCGAGCGCAACCTGGATGAAGGTGGTCCTCTCCCAGACGATCTTCGCCAATGTCGCCACGATACCATCCGACGCGATGAGCGGATCGGTGCTGCCTTCGGTCCCGATCCTCGACCGTGATGTCTACCCCGGCAACTACAAGAAGGCCACCGATGGCGATTCGAACGGGTGGCCGCAGACGGGCAGGAACCGGGCGATCCGGGAGATGCGCCGGGGTTTCGCGGTGCATATCGCGGGAGATCAGCACCTCGGGAGCACGATCCAGTACGGCGTGGATGACTGGGGAGACGCGGGCTTCGCCCTCTGCGTGCCGTCGATCGGTAATACCTGGCCGCGCAGGTGGTTCCCTCCGGAACCTGGCATGAACCGGGAACCGGGGGCGCCTGAATACACCGGCGATTTCTTCGACGGGTTCGGAAACCGGATGACGGTCCATGCCGTCTCCAATCCCTTTCAGACCGGGATCGAACCGACGAACCTGCACGATCGGGTTCCGGGATACGGGATTGTCCGCTTCAACCGCACGACCCGGCAGATAGCCATCGAGTGCTGGCCCCGCTGGGTGGATCCCTCGGTTCCGGACGCCGAGCAGTATCCGGGCTGGCCGGTGACTCTCCACCAGCTTGACAACTACAGCCGGGAACCCGCCGGGTACCTGCCTAAGATCGCGGTCGAGGGACTCGAGAATCCTGTTATTCAGGTGATCGCGGAGAATACCGGAGAGATCGTTTACACCATCCGGATCGTGGGGCAGAGCATTCAGCCCCGGGTGTTCTCACTGGAGGGAACCTATACCCTGGTCGTCAGTGATCCTGATCTGGAGAAGGAACAGCGTTTCACCGGTCTTCAGGCAGTTGCGAATCGGGCGGATGCTTCAGGACGGTTGATCTCGTTCTGAGATGAAGAGGGTGAAATGATGGATCCACAGAATTCCACGATCGACCGGCGCAGATTCGTCACAGCATCGGCAACTGGTATGGGGGGCCTCCTGCTCGGGGGCCTGCCCCGGTCCGTCATCCACGTCGAGGGAAGGGAACAGCGGCCGAACATCCTCTGGCTCATCGCTGAGGATCTCTGTCCCGATCTCGGATGTTACGGGACACCGCTGGTCAGAACACCGAATATCGATCGGCTGGCCCGTGAAGGGAAGCGCTTCACCAGGGCATTCGCTACCGCGCCGGTCTGTTCCGCCAGCCGGTCTGCCCTGATGACCGGGATGTATCAGACTTCGATAGGAGCCCACCAGCACCGCACCGATCCGAAAGGGCCGCTTCCTGACGGAATACAGGCGATCACCGATTATTTCCGGAGCGCGGGCTACTTCACCTCGAACCAGGCCGGCAACAACCGGGAGCGGGCAGGCAAGACCGATCTCAATTTCACCATTGAAGGGTTGTTCGACGGTATCGACTGGGGTGGGCGGTCGTCAGGTCAGCCATTCTTTGCCCAGGTGAATTTCAGTGAGACCCACCGAACCTTCACACGGGATGCCGATTACCCCATCGATCCCGATCAGGTCGAGGTGCCGCCGTACTACCCCGACCATCCGGTGACCAGGCGGGACTGGGCCGATTACCTCGAATGTGCCCAGAATCTGGACAGCAAAGCTGGGGAAGTGTTCGCACGTCTTGAAGAGAATGGTCTGGCGGAGAACACGATCGTTTTCTTCTTCGGTGACCATGGCAGAGCTCATGTGCGCGGCAAGCAGTTCCTCTACGAAGGTGGTATTCATGTACCTCTCATCATCAGGTGGCCCGGGCAGATTGGGGAAGGCACCGTGAACGATGATCTGGTGAGCCTGATCGACATGGCGCCGACCGCCATGCGGCTGGCCGGTCTTGCTGTTCCGCAACACCTGCACGGCCGACCGGTGGCAGGTAGCGGAGCTCGCGGGAGAGATGTCATATTCGCGGCCCGCGACCGATGCGATGAGACCCTCGACCGGATCCGCTGCGTCCGTGACAGACGGTACAAGTATATCCGCAATTTCTATCCGAACCTGCCCTGGACGCAGACCAACCTCTACAAACTGAGACAGTATCCGGCACTCACGCTCATGCAGGTCCTGAACGCCCGGGGAGAACTGACACCGGAACAGGCGCGGTTCATGGCACCTGCCCGTCCGCCCGAGGAACTCTACGATCTCTCAACCGACCCTCATGAGGTCCGCAACCTCATCGACGATCCGGGCTATACCGCCATAGTGGAACGGATGCGGAAAAATCTCGATGACTGGATCGATGAGTCGCGTGATATGGGGCAGGAACCGGAAGACCCCCGGATCGCTGCCAGGGTCTATCGTGAGCTCTCTCTGCCAAACCAGATACGGACCATGGAACGAAGGGGACTGCCAATCGATATCTCTCCCACGGATTATCTTGCATGGTGGGAGAAACAACTCCATATAAGGGAGCTGTAATAACCGAAGGAATCTCACACACGTACTGTATTACCCGCAATACACACATGAATCCCGAACAGAGGAAGGACCGCAGCAAGGATGAGGTCATCAAATCAGTCAGTCAGAACGTTGTGTCGCAGGGAAGGGAAGGGCCGGTTGTTCACCGGGCTCGTTCTGCTCCTCATCATCCCCTTTATCGCTCCCCCGGCGGTGTTCGGCCAGGAGGAGGAGAGTTCACAAGCAAGACTGCGGGTCTTTCTCGACAACGGGTACCACAGGATGAGTCTGGATTATGTCCGGACCGAGATCGATTTCGTCGACTGGGTCCGCGATCCGACTGACTCCAACGTTCACATCATCCTGACCACCCAGTCGGCGGGTGGTGGCGGTCAGGCCTTTACCATCGATTTCATGGGCAGGAACGGATTCGAGGATCGCACCGATTCGCTCGTCCATACATCGAGTCAGACCGACACGAGCGATGAAATCCGCGAGGGGATCGTGAGGTTGCTGAAGATCGGACTGGCACCCTACATCCTGCGCACCGTGTGGAGTGAAAATATCAATCTCATATACCGTGAGGAAACCTCCCGGGACAGAGTTGAAATACCCGCTCATGATCCGTGGAATTTCTGGCTCTTCCGGTCCAGCCTGAGCGGGAACATCGAGGGGGAGAAGACGAACAAGCAGCAGTCGATCAACGGTTCTTTCTCTGCTCGACGGATCACACCGGAGTGGAAAATCGAACTGGAATCGAGAGGGGACTACAGCGAGCGGACCTACGAGTTGAGCAGCGGCTCGAGTATCAACTTTACCTCCAGCGTCAACCTCAGCGGAGAGATCGTGAAGAGTCTGGGGGAACACTGGGGTGCGGGCGCGCGCGTATCCGCCAGCTCATCCTCACGGTTGAACCAGCAGCAGGTGCTCAGTTTCGGTCCCGCGCTGGAGTACAGCATCTTTCCCTACAGTGAATTCACCCGCCGCCAGCTCACGATCCAGTACCGGCTCAACGCGTCGGCCTTCGATTACATCGAGGAGACGCTGTACGGACACCTCTCGGAAACGCTGTTCAACCAGTCGCTCAGACTCTCACTGCAAGTTACCCAGCCGTGGGGATCGGCCCGCGGTTCGATCGAAACAGCCCATTTCTTCCACGACGCGGGCAAGTATCACTTCTCTGCCTCGACCTATTGCGATTTCCGCCTCTTCCGGGGTTTCTCCTTCAACGTCAACGGGAAGTATTCCCGGGTATACGACCAGCTCTACATCTCAGGTCGGGGTGCCACTGACGAGGACATCCTGCTCCGTCTCACGAAACTCGAGTCATCGTACGAGTACGAGATCAGGATCGGATTCAGCTACACGTTCGGTTCGATCTTCAACAGTGCCGTCAATCCGAGGCTGGAGCGTGCCGGCGGCGGCATGAATCGGTTCCGGCGCTGATCGGAATCGGCCAGGCACCGGACCTCACGTACTTCATCTCAGGGAGTGTTCCTTCGGAACACTCCCTCGATCTTCAACACCCAGGCATGTTCACACGGCAACTCAGCGGGTGTGAGCACGGGGAGGCGGATTTCGATCCCGTCTGCCCGCGCTGACCAGTCGATCGCCCTCGTGAATCCCAGCATCGATACAGCAGTCACGTCATCGGCAGCGATCCCGTCGATCACGATCTCCCCTTCGGGCCACCGGGTGGAGATGAGGTAGAGGGCATCGCCCTTGACGGTGAAGAAGAGATCCTCCGGCATGTTCGTTCTGCCGGGAGCATCCCTTCGCCACGATGTGCTGCCGTAGATGGCCTCACCGTTCACTTCCAGCCACCGACCGATATCGATCAGCCGCTGCTGCATGATCACCGGGATTCTGCCGTCAGCCGTCGGTCCCACGTTCAGCAGGAGATTGCCGCCCCGGCATCCCCTTTGCCCACCGGTCGTTCACTATGACCTCATCCCTGTTCGGGGCTTCGTTGTAGAGCCAGGCAAGGAACTCTTTCGTCTTCCAGTACTCTTCACTGCCATCCCACTCTCCTCCATCAGAGAAGATCAGAGAGGGGCGATAGCGGGTGACCAGTTCCCTGAGTTGGGGGAGGAGGTGTTCGTCGACATAACGGTCTTCCGGGATGCGGTATTTTTCCACCGTCTCCCGGTCAAGGTAGTATCCGGTCTCGGTTCGGTGGGTCCATGAACTCTCCCACTCGATGATCGAGTAGTAGATCCCGAATCGCAGCCCGGATCGACGAACGGAGTTCGCAAGATCACCGACCAGGTCGCGTCGCGGACCGATGTCGCCGCTGTTCCAGTCTCTCTTGAAGGGGCTTGCTGTCGGCCAGAGACAGAATCCGTCGTGATGCTTGCTGGTGAGGACGACGTATCCTGCGCCGGAGCGCCTGAACAGATCCGCCCAGAGATCGGGATCGAAAAGCTCGGCCCGGAACGTCGGCGCGAAGTCTCGGTACTCGAAATCCTCGCCGTAATTCGCCGTGTGGAACTCATGCCCGCCGTTCTCATGGTCGTCGATCACCCTGGCGTAGTACCACTCGGCATACGATGCGTAGAGACGGTCGGAGAGCGGCCGGTAGGCCGGGACCGAATAGACCCCCCAGTGGATGAAAATCCCGAATTTCGCCTCGTTGAACCAGGTGGGGGTCGGTCTGGCATCGAGTGACTCCCAGGTCGGTTCGTACTGCTGCGCGACCGCAGGTCGGCAGATCAGGAAGATGATGATGAGCCATGCGATCAGGTGTCGGTAGGAGATCATGTGCCATCACTCCGCTGGTGTTCCGGTTCTTCCCTGGCAGCAAAACATACTCTACATGCTCTGATACCTGTAGGTGTTCCAGAGAGGGTGTCCGGGTGATTTTGTATAAAGGAGCTTGCCGGGAAGGCCGAATATTTGTAACTGAATATGTGACAGTTCGAACTTTCACCGTAAGGAGAAGATAGTACCATGTCATTGACTGAATCGACGATGCTCCCGCTGGGAATAGAGGCTCCCGGATTCACTCTGCCCGACACGGATGGCAACATGGTTGCACTTGCTGACCTGACCGATGGTGAGGGCCTGGTTGTCATCTTCATGTGCAACCACTGTCCCTACGTGATCCACGTTCAGAAGGAATTGGCCATGGTGGCACGCGAGTACGAAGCACGCGGCATCCGGTTCGTGGGGATCAATTCCAATGATGTCGAGGTGTACCAGGATGACAGTCCGGTGAGAATGCGGGAAGAGAAGGAGCGGATCGGGTATTCCTTTCCCTACCTGTTTGACGAATCCCAGGAAGTGGCGAAGGCCTACCGGGCGGCATGCACTCCAGACATCTATCTCTTCGATCGGGATCAGAGGCTGGTGTACCGGGGGCAGTTCGACTCAAGCAGACCGAACAGCGGCACTCCGACGGGTGAGAATCTCATTGCGGCAATGGACGCGCTGCTGGCGGGAGAACCGGTACCGGAGGAACAGATTCCCGGTATCGGCTGCAATATAAAATGGAAGCCGGGGAACGCTCCCGATTACTACGGGATCTGAGGATTCTGCAGGAGGGCGCCCGGCGGCCAGATCAGTAAAAATGCGGGTTATCTGCCTTTACCGGAGGAGTCCTGAAGCGTATCTATCAGGCGGCGTGATGATGATTCCGGGGTTGAAGTGGTGACGCCTTTCTTCATGAAACAGCCCACCAGAAATCCGGAAACCTGTCTCTGCACATATAGGGGAGGACGGCATGGGTGATCAGGAGATTCTGAAGACTTCAGAGGAGTACGAAAAGGCTCTGGAGGCGATGAGGCCGAACATCATTCGGGACAGGCTGCTGGAGAAACCGTACGAAGACAGGGATATCCAGAAGGGCAGAAATGTTGTTTCGGTATCGTATGACTTTGCGCGGGACCCGAAGCACAAAGATACCATGACCGTCAAATCACCTCTTACCGGTAAGGTGATCAATCGGTTCAACCATATCCCTGAAACCAGAGAAGATCTGTCGAAGAAACTGATGATGATCAATACTCTGGCCAAGGAGGTTGCCTGCGCCCAGAGATGCGTAGGCTCAGACGCTCTCCATGCTCTCTATATCGGTACCCACCAGCTGGACAAGAGCAACGACAACAAGACCAACTACCACCAGCGCCTGCTCGATTACCTGCGCTACATTCAGGACAATGATATCGCTCCTGCCGGAGCGGTCACCGACGCCAAAGGTGACAGAAGCCTGCCTCCACACCGGCAGACGGAGAAGGACAGCTATGTCCGCATCGTGAAAGAAACCGATGACGGAATTTATGTGAGCGGGATCAAGACCCCCATCACTACGAGCCTCTATACCGAAGAAATCATCGTGATGCCCGGTCTGCAGTTCGCGGAGAGTGACAGCGACTGCGCGGTTGCCTTCGCCGTCCCGGGTGATGTGGAAGGACTCGAGAGGTATGTGCTTGGACCGGACATTACCACACTGGAGAGCGAATATTCCCCCGACCACGGAAGGAAATATCTGAACAAGGAAGGCCTGCTCCTGTTCGATAATGTATTTGTGCCCCATGAGCGCGTGTTCATGTGCAGAGAACACAGGTACGCGGCGATCTATGCGAACCTGTTCGCGACACTGCACCGGTTCGCGTATACGGCCTGCAAGCCGGCGCTCTACGACATTATGACCGGTGCCGCGATGCTGATTTCGGAATACAACGGCACAAAGGGTGAGTACTTCCTGAGCAATTCCAGTGAGAAGATATTCGAGATCTATAAATCCTCCATCCTGGTCAGCGGTATGGCAAAGGCGGCTGTCACCGCCGCCCAGAAAACCGAAAGCGGGGCGATCCTGCCCGATCCGGTCTACTCGAACATGGGCAAGTATATGTCCAGCGAACTCTTCCACGACGCCCTTCGGACCCTTCAGGACATGTCGGGAAGCCTTCCGGTGAACCTGCCCTATGGAGAGCTTCTGAGTGATGAAGAGTATGGCCCCCGGATCTCCAAACTCTTTGCCAGGAAAGAGGGCATCTCCACTGAAGATCACTACCGGCTCAACGAATTAATTCGTGTGATAGCGGCATCCAATGAGAGTGGATTGCTGCAGTTCGGATCGAAGCACGGCGGTGGGAACAAAGAGGCCGAAAAAGTGGCCATCTTCGGGAACAGTCTGAGAAGAATGTCTGAGTGCAAGAAAATGGTGAAGCGGATGGTCAAGGGTGGTGACTGAGAAGGACACACTGGAGGAGGATTGATGTCGATTGAACTGAGAGAAGCAACAAGTCTTCAGGACATCAAAAAGTTTGTTCGCTTCCCCTTTTCGCTATACAGAAACAATGAGTTCTGGATCCCCTCAATGATTAAAGGGGATATCGACAACCTCAGATCAGATAAGAACCCTGCTTTCGATCACTGCGAGGCACGATACCTCCTGGCATACAGCAATGGTGAGATCGTCGGCAGGATCGCCGGTATCATCAACCACCGGTTTATCGAAAAGTGGAACAGGAAGTATGCCCGGTTCTGCTGGTTTGATTTTACTGACGATCTGGAGGTCTCCGGGGCCCTCATCCGGGACATCGAGCAGTGGGCTCAA
>SDBT01014858.1_pt1 | contig 12392 bp, 11 predicted proteins | sample 2277101 | NCBI WGS metagenome assembly SDBT01 (sample SAMN10404973, study PRJNA504765) | marine sediment metagenome | isolation source: marine sediment core GS10_PC15, 103 cmbsf | place: Arctic Ocean: Southern Knipovich Ridge | collected 2010
GAGGTCTTTGTCCGGGGCGTCAGGACTTGGCTAACAACCACATTAATCCTGTTATCAGGAGCGCCAACCTCATTGTAGCGCCGTCTCACCAACCTTCCTTACTCAATCACCTCCTTTCATTTTCATCTTGAATACGGTTATGAGAATTAAACTCACAGTCTGGACATCTCGATCTGTCCCTGCACGCTTGGCAAACCTTTTTGTTGTCCAAGATCTTGGGCAAATGTTCGAAGACCTTTTCAATAGCTTTTGTCATGGGCATATCAAGAGCCCAGGCGAGTCTCCGCAAGGTGCATGACGATTTCATTGAGAGTTCTGGCGTGTAGGCCATCGGTTCACCTCCTTTCAAAATGCGAAAAGGCCGCCGATAAACTCGACAGCCCTTTCATAAACTTGAATATATCGTTAATGTTTAAGCAGAATGAAAATCACTGATTGTGGCGACGTTCAATGGCAGCCACAACTTCTGCATTCCGATAGCGGCAAACAGTGCATGGATCATCACCCATGATTATTGCGCATCCATCACACGGATTTTCTGCTTCCTTGATATCGGTCTCCATGGATAACGATTCTTCAAAAAACTTTTCCAGATGCAAAAAAACACTCATTTTAGAACCTCCTTTCACATATTTTGCCACACGGGTTTCCAGAAAAACTGGTGGTGGTGGGGGCTATATTTGTTGGGACGAATTGTCCATCTTCATCAGCAACCGGGTGCCAGTGGCGATATTTTTCAAGGGAAATTTGGTTATGACAATGATGATAAGAATGATGAGCTGGCGCGGGTGGAGAATATTTCTGGCAGAATTATGGATTATGAAATCAAGGGAAATTGGGGTAAACTGACACGGGAATTTATTAAAAAGGGTGGTAAATAATATTTGTGGCCGGTGTTAAAACATACGACCATCATAGTCTTTTGAAACGATCAAGTCGATTTGCTGGTTGGGGACTGTTTGAGACATGCTTGGCATATGGTAAAGTCAGAACGCCTGAATACGGGCTTCTGGCGCTGCCAAAAGAGGAATATAATTGTCAGTGGGCAAAGGAGATTTGACAACGGTCAAAAATAGAACTTACTTGACATGATGCCAGTAAAATATGATATCTGTAAATAAATTACTGTTTTGAATGGCAGCGATATTGGCAAGATATCCAAAAATATCGAATATAATACTATAATTATTAAGCTAAATGGAAAATTTGTCAACACTGTTAGGTTGCTCCCCTTTTCAGGGCATGTTCATAAAATGCAACTGTTATTTGTGGAGTATGAAATGTACTTAGCATGGAACACTCGGCGTCTCCTTGGGCTTGAGTCCACAAGCGAATTTACTGATTCTTGTGCTATTGAGTATCATCTTAATAGTTGGCGTGAGCTTTACGACAAATCAATACTTACGGCAGATCGATATAGCTCAGGTTCGGCCAGATGGATTATTAGAGGAGATCAGCCATTCTATACTGTAACAGTTGTGTCTCATCCTTACTATAGTCTTCCTCAGGAGCTTTGTCTGTCATTTAATTGCTTTAGTTTATTGAGCAAAACCGATAATGTGGAACAGGAGTGGTTTCCCATTGAACAAGTGGCATTAGAGTTCGCTGTGTTACTTTCTGTTTTCGCAAGGGAACCCTTATTGCCATTGGGATTGCGACGGCAGGCCGGCGAACCACTTGCAGATAAACCTTACAAAACCTATCCCCCGAGATTTGATCGTGTCTCTACACCAGTTCCTTTTGGTATCAAATCACCCGAATTCACCGCTGTTGTATCAGGACTCGCTAAAGCAAAAGATGACCTCGTTCGAGCACTTATTGGCGCTGCAAAGTTCTACCACGTCGGACTTTTGCAGGAGGGCTTCGATCCATCTGTCGCGTATGTATCATTCGTTTCTGCAATTGAATGCTTGGCCAGTTATTATTATAAGGATAGTAAATTCGAATTTGATTCAATACCAAAATTCCAAAAGATCCAGCAGATAATTGAGCGGATTAACAAAAAAGGAGATTTACAAAAAGATGTCGCTCAGCTCAAAGAAGAGCTGATCCGTTCCGAACGCTTTTTACGACAAAAGTTTGTCCTTTTTCTTAAAGAGTTTGTCCCAAAGGTATTTTGGGATATCCCCGATGAACTATATGAATACCAATCAGCATTTCCCGAAATAACTAGGGACACATTTGAGCAATCTCTGCGCCTTATATATGACACTCGCTCAACATATCTTCATGGGGGTTTGCCTTTCCCCGACTACGTTGATTTTGGTTTACGAGAAAGGTTTCCGAGCCATGTATTCAGTCAATTGATGGAACTAAAGCAGAAGAAAAAATTCATCCCCCCTCTTGGATGGTTTGAACGCCTGAGTCACGCTGTGATGGTTGAGTATATGCGGCGATTCCTTGCACCCGAGTTAGCGAAAAGTGATTTTGCACGTTTAGAAGAAAAAGAAAGACTCCTGAAGACGATCTCAGAACTTCCGCAGAATGTTCAAGAGAGTCTAAGGAAACTTACTCATTGGACAGCTCGGTTCCTCGGTGCTACGATAATTAACCCCCATGCACCAAACAAAGATTGGGCAGATAGCTCTCAGACAGTTTCAGCTCTTTTAGAATTAGGAATTGTTGGAGGAGACGGTGAAGATCTAGAAGGGTTTTCTTGGCTAAAGGATCGTGAGATTGGAGAGGTCGTTGGAGAATTTGTTTTTGGAGCAGGGAAAAATCCATTTCGCGACAACGAATTATTGCTCCCTAAGAACTGGGAGCGATTGCTAGAAAAGACCACAGAATAGCCTGACCTCATTGTCGCCGCGCTCGTCGGGCAACAGCTGACACGAAAGCGTTATCCATCTTTGGATACCTGCTATAAACGACAGGTTTTTGAGGCCAAAAAATACTTGTGATATCGTTTTTGAATAGGGCCGAATCCTTTTAACGGGTTTTGCCCTTTTCATTTTTATGATATATGTAAAAAAGTTAGAGTTGATTCAGGTTGTGTGTATGGCAAGATAGCACATAGTCAGCGTTCACATTCAAAAAATGCGGTCATGATGTTGGTTACCAATCTTCAACTTTGGGAAATGCTTGATTGCGGCAACTAATAATGTACTATATAGAATACAATAATATTGGAATATAACGAGTTCAGTATAATATATGTTAAGGGTTTAAATTATTATTAGAATAGAGTGAACATGATGTTGATCCAATATTCTTTGTCGGTAATGGGTATCGTTTTTGGAATTTTAGGGGCTCTATTTCTTTCAATGGAGGTAATCGGGCTAGACCGCTTTAAAACAATACTAAGGTTCAATCGTAATTTTTCAGTGTGGTATAAGAAAAGTATTAAAAGGATGTGTGCTTTTTTGATACCACCTTTCATTATTCTTATGATAGGTGGCATTTTAGAAAATCCAATAATAATTGGCCTATTTCTTCCAATATTATTTTTCCTTTTTCTTTTCTCATTCCTTGTTGATAATCCAGAATTAATAGAAAAATGGATTTTAATAAAGTCTGAAAAACGTACTATTGGCCTATTTGGATTTATTTTACTTTTAATAGGTAGTATGCTTCATCTTTGCAGTTTGGTTATACAAATGGCAACGACACAGTAAGGAATTCCTGTCAGTATTTGGATTACCGGCAAAACCCTTAACCTGCCCTTTAACTAAGACCAGGCGATGAAACGCCGCCTGGCTTGTTAAGGTCACCGTTATCGCCTTTGATATCTGCTATTTATATGGAATCTGAAAGTGCACTTCAGTAGTTGTGATATCATGCTTTCAGGTGATGTGTTAGCTCTCCTTTAGAAGCGATTATTTTGTATGGATGGGCAAAGAAGTTGTTTAAGAAATCTGGGGATGGTAATAAAATAATAATAGTAGTATCATCCCCAGTCCCCCCAATCCTCACAAACACAACCTTCGCAATAGCCCCACTTTGTTCATAAGCAAATCATAAAAGAAAATCATAAAACCGTTTTGAAATATGGTGTGATCCGAGGATGTGGGACAAGGGGAATGGTGTTGTGACTATTACTATCATCACAATCCGCAGTTGACAGGTGGTATAGGGAAAATTGGAGATAACATTGTTTCTGTGTCAAAAGCATTATCAAACTTTTCGCCCCGACAAAAATTTCCGTATGTACAGAAACCTTATCTTTTATCTCATGAGATACACTTTCAGTATGGTCAACCTGGTTTTGGCCAGCGCTGGCCAAATGTGTGGGCGGTATTTAACCTGGCTTTTTTTCAAGGTTTGGCGACCTAACCTTGATTTGGTGGGGTTTATTTTTTATACACTGGGGATAAATTTGACATCAGGACTAATGCCTGATAATGTTGCGATTACTTAATCATATCTCAACATATTGACATCACGTATATTTTCATGTATTGGTAAGGTAAGGCATCTGAAATTTGAAGACATCACATTTTACAACTTTTCTGTATATCATTACAATTTACATGGTAAACAGGGCTGCATAATAACTGGTTGGGGCGAAAAAAATGAATTCCCATATCAATGGCCTAATATTTATAAGCACCAAATGAAATGAGACATATCCCTGATTTTATAATTTATTTAACAGGATTCTTTTCCACAATCTTGTTTGTTCTCTGTAGTATTTTTTATTCCTCAAATAAAACTTGGTTTATTTGGAACTTGTTTGGGGGCATCATCTTCGGTCTGCTTACAGGCTTTCTGATTTGGCAAAACGAAATCTGGAAGAATCAGGCAAATACAACCATAGCAACACAAAACGCCTTTGAGCCCAACATTTCATGTTTGATGGAATACCCTATTAAGGTTGAAGAAGATAGATCATATAGAGATACAAAAAATCCTACTATCATTATTAAAAATTCTGGCCCTGTCACCGCAGTTTCACTCTCTGCCGTTATTAATATTTATGTCTACAATATAAAAGAAAACAAAATTGTTGAATTTATCAAAACAGGCTTCAAAGGTTTTGATCATGCAATATCAGCTAAAGAGCTTAAACCATTTGAGGATATAGAACATTCAACAATTGGCGTTAATGGCAAGGACATTATTGCTGTGTATTCTGTTAGTGTAAATTACTTTCGTAAATCTGGCATGAAACCTTTCACGATAAATGAGTATTTTTTCACTCTCAACAAGACAATCTACAGCGATTTTAAATTTAAAAACGATGAGAGGTATCAAGCGATAATTCATAAAGTAGAATCTTTCACCCCTCCCGATACTAAAAGCAATGAAGTTAAATTCACGGGTGCAGCTGAACATACTTGGTTCATGGAATCTACCCCATCAATAATGACAAGAAAAAATAATGATGGGTCAGTAACAATTGTCGGACCCCCTGAAAAACAAAGCGAATCGCTTACTAAAGGACTTCCTCATCTACTTGTTGTCCCAAGCCGCTTTGAAGGTAGTGGTCACTTTGTTGAGGCTGAAATTGCTGGAGATCATATTAATACAAAAGTCAAATACGAAGTTAAAAATGTTGGTGACGTAACAGCAGTTATCACAGAGGATGGCTTTAACCCCATTGTCGAAATAGGGCCAGGCGGAAAAAAATACTATACCAATACATTGAAAATAGCCAGAGGCCCGAACAACAACAGTCCTCTCCAAGAATTTATAGACATGCTTGAAACAGAAAAAGAACCCCTAAAAATCAATTTGAACTTACTATATCGGCCAAAAAGCGATAAGGGAAAGTTATTTAAGGTGGTTACAATGTATGAATTTTGTAAGAACAGAGTTAAATTGATAGAAAAACCGTCATAGCTAAATATAAAACTTTTCACCTCTTTCTTGCGCGCCATTCACTTGGATAGCCACAAAAATGGCCCCAACCAGGCGCTTCACTTGACGCCGAGAACACTGCGACCTAACCAACAGTTTATTGGCGGCGCAATTGAGGTTCAAGGAACATGCTCGCAAATCATCGTCCATATCGTCCACATCGTCCAGACACTATAAAACCAATCAGTTAGAATGGACGGTGATTGGACGGTCTCACAGATTTGGACGATCACGGCTTTTGATAAAAAACAGGGAATACTCTAAATCGCTTCCGCAGAAAACTTCGTAAGCGATATTTTTATGATTTCCGTACGTACGGAAAAAGTTAAATTGGCTGGAAGAGGGCTGTGTGGATGGTTTATCTGCCGGAGTCTGAATTCAATCACCTGGACAGCATTAAATCCCTGATAATCCTGTTCGCAGTTGATATGTCGTATTGGAAAAATCACATATAACATTCTTATACTACAGGATATTACTACTATTTTATCCTAACATTTCCCCTTTAATAAAATACGCGGATTGTTTTCTATGGGATATTGGTGTGGATTATACTGGATGGCCAGATAGAAGGATTGCTGGGGAATAGTTTCATCCTGTTGTTGTGTCAAAGACATTATCAAACTTTACGCCCCGATAAAAATTTCCGTATGTACGGAAATCTTATCTTGTATCTCATGAGATACACTTTCAGGATGATCAACCTGTTTTTGGCCAGCGCCGGCCAAAAGTATGGATGGTATTTAACCTAACAAGTTTTTCAAGGTTTGATGGCCCAACCTTGATTTGGTGGGATTGATTGTTTGTAAACTGGATAGCGATAAATTTGACATCAGGACTAATATATGATAATATTACAAAATTAGAAAACCTTTTTAGCAAAATCATAGGAGAAAAAAATGTTTCCGGGAGAAGAACATCGATGGCTACCAGGTGTTTTATCAAAAAAACAGGTGGAACAGTTGGTTAAACAAGCTTATATCGGTGGAGTAGATGATTTTAATAAATCGGCTGATTATTCATCAATTGATTTGCACATTTCAAATGAAGGCTATAAGATGCAACACGGATCTTCAAAACCCTTAAGGGAACCTTATAGTACTTTATTGGATGATGTCCTTATTGCTGAAAAATTAGAACCCCATACAAATGGTTATTACAATCTTAAACCTTCTAATTGCTACGTATTTAAATTGAAAGAGGTCTTATTCCCACATTTAGGTGAGACTAATATTTATGGACAGGCTACAGCAAAAAGCTCAATTGGAAGATTAGATGTTATTGCTCGTTTGATAGTTGATGGTATGTCACGTTATGAATATTTTGATCCTTCTGAGATATCTAAAGCTACCGGCCAAATGTTTATTGAAATAATCCCAATAAGCTTTGGGATTAGAATAAAAGAAGGAGCCTCGCTATCACAGTTAAGATTGTTTTATGGAAAACCGGATGATTCAATTATTAAAGATAAACTTTTTATTAATAGCATACTTCATGGATCAAATGATGGCGAAGGTTATTTAACCGTTGATTTAAATAACATCAATTTAAATGGGCATGACGTTGCTGCTTTCTGCGCTCGTGACTTTAAATCAGAAGAAATCTATATAGATATTATGTACAAAGGTGAAAATGAAAAACCATGTCCATCTAATTTTTGGAAATTTGTTAAATCGGATAGAAATAAACGTTTAAAGTTAGAAAACGGCAAGTTTTACATACTTCGTTCAAAAGAAAGAATCGCTTTACCTCCTGGAGTTGCCGTTTACGCTCGCGCAATGGATGAGACACTTGGTGAAATGCGAATTCACTACGCAGGTTTCGTACATCCATTTTTCGGTTTGGAGAGGGAAGATGGGAAAAACGGAACTCCACTTATTTTTGAAGTAAGAGCTCATAACGTGGATGTTACTCTCGGGGATGGCGAAAGGCTTGCTAAATTGATTTTTTACAGAATGTCAGAGAATGCTGAAAAAGAAAAAGATCCGGAAAGAGAAAAAGAATTAAAAAAATATGTTAATCAAGAATTAACTCTTTCAAAATACTTTGGTGATTGGCCAATAAATTTTGATTTAGGTGAAAACGGTATATTAAAGTTGCATGAGGAAATCACTTCATGAAAAATATATATCAAATGGATTTATTTTCAGAAAAATCAGACATAAAGATTGTTAAAATTAGTAGGGATGATATTGACTTAAAAACTGATAAATTAGGACAATTCAAAGACGTATTAATAAAACATGAAACTATGTACCCAGGTATTGATAAATGGTTTAAAAATAAAGTCCTACCTGGCATAAGAGATGGAGAAAGGGTCGGTTATTTGGGATACAAAAATAATAATCCCCTTGTTTCTGCTGTTGTAAAAAAAGGTAAAATAGCAAAGTTTTGTCACCTTCATATAGATGAGGAATTAAGAAACAAAAAATTAGGAGATCTTTTCTTTTCAATGATGGCAGTTGATGTAAGAAATAAGGCTAAATCAGTCTATTTTACTTTGCCAGAAAGTCTATGGTTAAATAAACATGTGTTTTTTAGTTCTTTTGGATTCAAAGATACTACAAAATCAGAAATACAATATCGATCATTTGAGGAAGAACTTAAAACATCTACATCTTTTAGCGAATTATGGAAAAATGTTCGTAAAAAACTTCCAATAATAATAAGTTCGCTTACTCCTTCTAATGAAAATATTTTCACCGGCTTGCTTATGAGCATTAAACCTAAATATTTAGAAAAAATGAAATCAGGGATAAAAATTATTGAAATAAGGAAAAAATTTAATCTTAAATGGAGAGGATGCCGCGTTACATTATATTCGTCAAGTCCATCTCAAGCATTATATGGTCATGCCACGATAGATAGCGTTATTAGAGGAAATCCAGATGATATTTGGAATAAACACGAATTAGATATCGGGTGTACAAAGAAAGAGTATGATGGATATATTGATTCAGCTAATCAAATATATGCAATAAAATTAAAAAATTATGAGCCATATCTAAATCCTCTCTATTTAGAGCATGTTTCATTTTTAATTAATGCAGATCTAAAGCCTCCTCAATCTTATCTATCAATTGAGAATAGTCCAAAATGGACTGAAGCTATTTCATTAGCAGAATTACTACATGGTCGTTTTCAATTATATACATCTATAATTTGACCGTGAGAGCGTGGAGTTACAAAAACACTTAACGAATGGCTATGATTTAGTTCAAAAAATCAATACACTGGATGGACGCTTTGACAGGGAAAAAACCCGATGGACATGGCAACGCTGGCAGAATTATTCTTTTAAGGATTACACACCTTACAAGGCACATATCCCTGATTTATAGCATCTTGCCTGGATTGAAAAAACATTTTATTTGCTGAAGTCATCTTTTTGGCCCACCTGCACTCCTGCCGGTGAAATTTGTGAGATCGTTTATTGCCAATGTATATCCCTGCATCTGTTTGAACGCTCTTTTGATGATCAACCGCTGGAACTACTGACGAACTTTGGCCCCACTTCGATTTCAATCTCAAATATTTCTGGGTAAGCTCTGGATCTCCCCATATGTTCAACTTCTGTTTGCGCGCGGATTTTTCAGCAGATCTGAATTCATGATCATATTTCTGGCTCCGACCGTATTTGGTGTAATATGGCGATAGCCCTTGCCTAACCAGATCCAGGTTGAAATTCTGTCCATCAACAAAGACATATGTCAGAAGACGACCATAATTTCCTCTGCGCCTGCTTCCTTCAAATTCAAGGTCAACATATTTGCCGGCAAGCTTCTTTTTGGCATAATTGGAAGCTACTTTTCCCATGGGGATATTTTGTTTTTGATCGGGATGGACGGATTCAGGGGTATTGACACAGAGCAGGCGGACTTTTTCACGTTTTCCGTAATAATCAACGACAATAGTATCACCGTCAATTACCCGGACCACTTTATGCTGACCGGCGATTGCCAGGATAGGAAAGGAGACCAGGAAGGCTATCAGAAAGGATATTGTTTTCAGATACCTGCCACGATTCATTTCACAACTCTCAACAGGTGGGTTTCTCTTAACCGTTTCCATATTTCATCCATAATACTGGCATATTCCTCATCTCCAGATTCAATATCAATCTTGCTTCGGACAAAGAGATCAAAGACGCTCTGGAGAACTTCAACATCCTTCTCATCCATGTTCGCAATGGCTGTCCTTTCTTTTTGGGGCAGTTCAGAAATGATTTCATCAATGATCTGCTCCAGAACATTTATTCTTGTTTGTTCTTTCACTTCACAGCTTTCAATCTATGTGTCTCCCGGAGTTTTTTCCACAAAACTGCAAGGATAACGACAGTAGCGTCGGTTTCATTACGCACTGGTTCTTTGGAAATAGAACGACACGAGTCTATCAATTCCTTATTCCCGGACCATAATCCGAAAGCATTTTTGAGATATACATGTAGATTTGAATGGAATTTGACAATATCATCTAAATCCATTTTTGCGAGTGTTATCTTATCCCTTAAATTCAAGTCAACAATTACTCGATCTACGGCCTCATCAACTGTTCTGGGCGGGTTTGGAAGCTTTTCCAGATACTCCTCAATGCCATGATCAGCAGGTAAAGAACCTGATTGAGCTTTTGCCAAGCCCAACAAAATAACACCCTGAATGATGTACTTGGTGTCCTCATATATTTCTGGGTCTTTGCTGGCCCGTGATCCGGCAACATTCAATATTTCAATTTTATGGATTTCAATCCAGGCGTTAATAATCGATGCTGCAATGAAAGCAGGGGTTTTATTGAGGTCTATATGGAGGCATGGTCGATAATGTTTTTCGGCAAGTTTGTCGGTTAATTTTGAACCGCCGGTTAGTTCTCCATGTGTGATAATTGCGGTGCCATCTGAATCTATCACATTCTGTTCGGTACGTTCTGGATAACTGGATGAAGGCATTTCATTGAGCTTGTATTCATCAGGCAATGGGCCAGCTTCAGTCTTTCGCCCTTTTGGTATCCATCCACCGTATGGAAAACCATATTTTATGGCAGCATCAAGCGCGCCCTGATCTGCGCCGGTTTGACCGCCTGATATGATTTTTTTAATCACGATATTCTCCGGTGTTTTTAACCGTCATTCACAGTATGACAACAATCGTATCTTTTCCCATCTCAATCCTCAGGCACACTAACATATTGCCCAAGAGTTTCGCTCCAATACAACGAAAAAACTTTCGTTGGATGATACCAAGAATTTTTACAAACGGATTCAAATGTTGTTATCCGGGCCTCCTCAACACTCATAACTGTTTCAACATTGCCGAAAATGGTTTTTACTTTGTCGCCGATTACCATAGTATGATCTCCTGGGTAGGGGTTGGATGGGATAAGAAATTAACATAAAAGCTCATAAAGTCAAGCTCACAAAACAGAGGTGGAATGCTGTGCGGTATGGGGATGTTGGATTAATGGAGTTGGCATTATGGCTACTACTATATTTCGATGTCCAGACATTGTGGAGTTGACAGGTGGTATAGGAAAATTGGAGATAAGGTTCTTATACTACAGGATATTATTATTTTATCCTAAGATATTTCCCCTTTAAATAAACACGCGGGTTATTCGCTGTGTGGTGCTGGTCTGGATTATGCTGGATGGACAGATAGAAGGGTTGGTGGGGAATAGTTTTATCCTGTTGTTGTGTCAAAGACATTATCAAACTTTACGCCCCCGACAAAAATTTCCGTATGTACGGAAACTTTATCTTGTATCTCATGAGATACACTTTCATGATAATCAACCTGGTTTTGGCCAGCGCTGGCCAAAAGCATGGATGGTATTTAACCGGGTTAATTTTACAAGATTTGATGGCCTGACCTTGAGTTGGTGGGGTTGATTGTTGACGATCTGGATGGTGGTAAATTTGACATTAAGGCTAATGCCTGATAATAATTCGATTACTTTAAAAATCCACAATAAAATTGGTATGAAAGTGAGTATCGATAATAAAATGAATTTCAGGAGAATTTGACCATGTCTACTTTGACGCATCGGGTAGCGGCTATTCAAGTTAAAATGCTTCATCTGCAGTTCAGAATGAAAAAAATTTATGAAGATCAGAAACTACTAAATAGCAAAATACCAAGTTATAAAACCCCACGAGCCTTGATTAAAGGAATGAATAATGCCGTATACAGTGCTATCGATATGCTCGTCACATTTGAACATTTATTCCAATTAGTTAACGATATTTTTGGCACCTCGGAACTTAAAAACAACTTTGATAAAGATATGTTTGAACTACTTGGCAATGCAAGAAAAATAGCCCAAAAATGGAAGCCGGTAAGAAATAAACTAGGAGGGCACATCGACTTGGATATTGTCGAAGAGTTTTGCGAAAAACATAATTATTCTGGTGTATTTTTAAGTGAGGATCTAGAGGCTGATATTAGTGTTTTAAATATGCTTCTAATTGAAAGTGCCGTTAATGCCGCACGTAGTAAATCTGATATTTTAGGGCGTGATCTTGATTTAAATAAAAATGGGATTGGTCCAGAAATCAAACTCTTTGTGGAAACACTAAACAAGGATTGGAACACAGTTTATGG
>SDBT01014859.1_pt1 | contig 12392 bp, 8 predicted proteins | sample 2277101 | NCBI WGS metagenome assembly SDBT01 (sample SAMN10404973, study PRJNA504765) | marine sediment metagenome | isolation source: marine sediment core GS10_PC15, 103 cmbsf | place: Arctic Ocean: Southern Knipovich Ridge | collected 2010
AAATAAAGGCGGGCAGGGTGCTCGGGAAATCATGGGCGGATTTTTAAGATTTTCCCCGTTCATTTCTCGTCCCGTGTGGTGCCATGACTGTAATCGGGGTCAGCCCCCGGCCACACGGCCCAGCTGTTAGAGAGGAAAGAAGGGGATGAATTGGCAACAAAGGCTTTTATTCTAATTGAAACAGTGGTGGGTAGAAATAAAGAGGTGAAAGACACAGAAAAATGGCAAAAGCAATGAGGAGCAGGATACTTCAGTGGCTCCAGGACACAGACTGATGCCTCGGGTTGTAGCCCTATTGCGGTACGAGTATAGGAGGTAACAGATGCCTTTTAAAAGCTATGTTCATTTATCTAGGTATACTGGTAAATTGTTAAGGATATATTTAAGCAAGGAGAAAGTTAGCGTTGAAGAAATTGTGAACTCTTAAGGAAATTTATGGGAGGGGTTGGATATGGAGGTTTAAAACAGACTTCAAATTTCTCGGACTCTAAGTTTCTATACCTGACGGAAGTTTATTGGATAGCAATTTTGCTCCAATGAGCAAATTTCATATAGAGGAGGAATAAATATGGCACTTACAGAACTTCGTCATCAGGCAGTACGCCGTTCTCCAGAGGAACTCATTGAACATATGAAATCTTTTAAACTTGCCCCTAAGTTCTCAGTGGGGATATGGTTTTTTTCCCCGGCCGATTCTAGATTCCATGAAAAATACACTGCGGATATAAACATTGAGGAACGACTGGAAATTGCAGCAAAACTTGGTGATTACGGACTCAGAGGGATTGAGGCTCACTACCCTAATGAAATAAATGAGGACAATATCCACATATGGCAACAATTTGAAAAAGACACCGGAATCAAGCTCATCACAGTTGTCCCTCTACTCTTCCGAGGTAAGATGTTCGAATTCGGGTCTCTCTCCAACCCAATTAAAGAAAAACGACATGAAGCTATTGAGTTGACCAAGAGAACATTACTGATGAATCGGGAAATGAATACGGAATTTGCTGTATTATGGCCCGGTAGCGATGGTTATGAAAACCCATTTGGTATTGACTTTGCGTCAATGCGGGCGAGGTTTACAGAAGGTCTTGCCGAAGCCATGGATGCTGTACCAGGTGTGCGGGTAGCTTTTGAACCCAAACCATACGAACCTCGCGGACACATAATTTATGGTACTACCCCGGAAGGGATATTGCTATGTCACCAAGTGGAGTCCTTGCTCAAGAATCCGGAAAACAGGAAGATTCTTGATAAGGGTGAAGCTCTCTGTTGTCTGAATCCAGAAATAGGTCATGTTCTGATGGCATTCGAAGACCTGTCTTTTGCCTATAGCTGGCCTCTCGCTGAAGGTCGATTAGCCCATATGCATATAAACAGTCAGCCTCTTGGAAACTATGACCAGGATTTAAATGTAGGTGTAGTATCCCTTGAGCAGTTCGACGCTTTAATGTATGTCCTCAAGATGCATGGCTATCAAGGTTGGTTTGGTATTGATATAAACCCTGAGAGAATGCCCGTGGAGATAGCCATTAAGATAAACATAGATGCTGTACATGCGTCAATCGACCGCATAAGTGAACTTGACCACGCGTCAATAATATATGCAGTAAACCACCCTGATGAAACTCGTGGATGGATTGAAGCTTACCTTATCCGGGCTAGAGCACCACACCCGGCAAAATTGCCTTCTCTACCGACGGTAAAGTGATGCCTTTTGCTCTGGACACACTTAGTTGAGTCTATCAGATAAGGAGGTAGAATCATGGCTTTAGAAATACGGCCTGCTAAGCCAGAGGAAATGGATGAATTTAAGACTGGTTGGAATCAAAAATGCAACAAAGAAGACTGACATTGGGAATGGACTTGAGTACTCAAAGTCTGTCTGCCGTAGTGCTGGACATTGACTCACGAACGAAGGTCTATGAACATTTCTTGGATTACTTGAAAGACCCGAGGTTGAATGGTTTTGGCATCCAGAGAAAGGAGTATATTGTGCCTCCAAGGACTGAAGGTGAAGCTGACCAACCTCCAAAAATGTTCTTTGCTTCTTTAGATGCCATGTTTAGTGATATGAAAGATGCCGGGGTGGCTCTGAACGACATCGTTGTCGTTAATAATTCTGCTCAGCAGCACGGCCATCTCTATTTAAACCACAGTGCGAGCTCCATTTTTGCCAGACTTACTGAAGAAGAGTCCAAACAGTCAGACCTTGTAACCTTACTGGAAGGTTGCTTAGCGTATAACTTAGCTCCTATCTGGATGACTTCCAATACAATTAAACAGGCAGAATTCGTCAGGGACTATGTTGGGGGGAAAGAGCAGATGATTAAGTTGTCCGGCTCAGACGCGCCTCTTAGGTTTACTGGGGCGGTAATAAGAAGAGTTGCCCAGCAGTTCCCTGAAGTGTACCAGCAGACTGACAATATCCAGTTAATCAGTAGTTTAGTCCCAGCCATCTTAACCGGTAACTCGAAAGTACCAACAGATTTTGGCAATGGCTGTGGGATGTCTCTTATGGATTACACTCATAAACAGTGGTCGGCTTTACTGATTAGAGCTACCTCTGAGGGACTTCCTGGAGGTGAGAAAGCTTTCAAAAGCAAACTATCCCCCATTGTGCCTCCCGATACAATAGTGGGAACCATAGCTACATACTTCATACGGAAATATGGTTTTGCCCCGGCGTGTAAGGTTGTAGTTGGCTCAGGAGATAATCCGCAATCAAAGGTGCTGGTAGCCGGCGATTTACTGAGTTTGGGCACAAGCTTTGTCAATATGGTGTCAACCGACGGGAGAACGCTTGATATGAATGGTTTTGCCAATGCCATGCATGATGGTGTCGGCAGATCGTTCATGCTTGGCTGCCGGACTAATGGGGCAATAGTATGGGACCAGTTAAGGGCAATGTATGGGATGACAAAAGAAGAATATAGCCCTGCTGAGGAAGCCCTGCAGCAGGTGCCGATAGCGAAGAGTCTGGTATTCTGGCAGCCCAGAAATGAGTCCTTCCCTCCTTCCGGCAGCTTTAGACTGGTTAGGGTTGGGGAGGCAAAGCCGAACCTGGGCACTGACTATGTCGGACTTATTGAGAGTGCCCTGGCCGCCGTTTATCATCATTCCAGGGGTTTTGCCAGGGAAACTGATGAGCCACTATATGTTACCGGTGGGGCAACCAGCAGCCCGGAGATCATGCGCAGGGTTACAGCAATATGGAACCGGCAGGTAATTCCGATGGAAAAAGGAGGGGCAGCATTAGGTGCAGCCGTGGCTGGGGCCTATTCCTTCCCCAAGTCTAAAGGAGAGAAGATAGACATTGAGCAATTTGCTGCCAGTCTCTTAAAGAGAAGCAGCCCCGTTCAGACCAGGCCGGAAGATGTTTCCGCCTTCCATGAGCCTGGTGGATATCTGGATAGGTTCGTTGCTGAAGAGGCGAAGCTGATAGCGGCACATCCACCTCATTAGGAGTTTGGCAGGTATGAAAACGAAGAGAATAAGTGTTCTTACCAGTGGTGGTGACTTCAAGATCGACCTGAAAGCGACAGGCGATGAGGAACGTCTGTCGATCCAGGAAGGACATACTGGAAGTTAAATTACCACAGGCTCGGTTCAAAGCCAGCCTAAAAAAGAAGGTTGGTAGAAAGGAGATCGCAATTAGGGAGTTTTAGGCTACATTACATGAAAAGGAGGAGTTGTTATGCAAATAAAAAAGAAAGCCGTGACAATAGTTAGCAAGACCTTACCCCTGACTACTCGGGTGCAGAAGGGACTCGCACTAATAAAGGAGAGCAGATACCATAAAAAAGCTCGTTGGGGAGAAGGACTAACTGTACTGGATGAAGAAACAGTCAAGCTCTCCTTGGTTAAACGCAAAGCCCTTGCTATCAAGAAGATCTTGTCTGAGATGCCTATTGACATCAAGGACTACGAACTGATAGTAGGCTCTGCGATTCAAGGTTCAACAGCGGTGCGGGCGTCATTGCCAGAATATGCCACACAAGAAGAGGTAAAAGCCGCGGCTAAGAAACTTACCGAGACTACGTCAGTGTTTGGGCACTTTTCTCCGTACTATCCCAGGTACCTGAAACTGGGACTGGGTGGCCTCCGAAAGATGGCTGAGGAGAAGTTGGATGAAGTCAGGCAAAAAGGCACAGAACCAGAGAAGGAAGCCTGGTACGAGAGTGTAATTATATCCCTCGACGGTCTAAAGGAACTTATCCGCAGGCATGAAGACTTGGCGTCACAGCTTATGGATAGTGAGACCAATCTGACGCGGAAAGCCGAGTTGCACGAAATCGCCAGAGTTTCGCAGCATCTGCTTCAGGGACCTCCACAAACTTTCCGTGAAGCGCTTCAAGCCTTTTGGTTTGCTCACATAGCGCTCTTTAGTACACTGAACCATCTACCGATAGGCAGATTCGACCAGAACCTGTGGCCATACCTGGAGCGGGACCTTGAGAATGGTGCGATAACAATCAACGAAGCTCAGGAGCTGGTAGACTGTTTTTGGCTGAAATGTAACGATCTATTGCAAGCATTTCAACTCCAAGAGGACTCCATCGATTCGGCAAGAGCTAGTCGCATTGGTTCAATGGGTGTCTTCTTAGGTGGCAGAACCAGTCGCGCCAGAACCATGGCTGTAGCTGCAGGTGGTGGGGATGGTGGGTCGTCTCAGCAATTCTTACAAACTATAACGCTGAGCGGTCTAACACCCGAAGGACTAGACGGCACAAACCCATTAACCTACCTTTGCTTAAATGCTCTCTTCAGACTTAAAGTGCCTCAGCCATGCCTGTACGTACGATTCCACGATGAGTCGCCACCTGAATTGTACGAGAGAGTGGCTGATTGTATCCGGGCTGGCTGTATCGGACCCAGCATCTATAATGATGAAGTTATTGTTCCCAGCCTTAGAAAGATAGGCATTCCTTTGGAGCATGCCAGAGATTATACGAGCGATGGATGCTTTGAAATCTATATCCAGGGAAGAACGGATTTCATGTTCAGGATCGTCTCGGTTGCCGAAGCTTTGGATAGGGTACTTTCCCTTGCGAGTTGGGAGGGGGTAGAGGTCCCACTATATATAGAGGCTGTGGACCACTTCAGGGACTCCAAGACCTCAGATCCATACAGTTTCCGCTCCTTCAATGAGGTGATGGACTCAGTCAAGGGAAATCTTGACAAATATATCAAAGGCTGGATAGAGGGAACAGAAGACGTCCGGAAGGGCGATCGCCTTTATGATATCGCTCCGCTTCCTCTCCTTTCTGCCTTTGTGGAAGGCCCATTGGAATCGGGCAAGGATGTAACCCAAGGTGGAATGGAATACTGCTTCCGTTTGTTGGAGATGGCAGGGCTATCTCATGTGGCCGACTCGCTAGCGGTAATCAAGAAGCTATGTTTTGAAGAGAAGGCAATCGAGTGGTCGGAACTACTAGATGCCGTCAGGAACAATTGGCAGGGTAAGGAGAGTCTAAGGCAGTTAGTCAGGACAAGAGCACCCGCATACGGCAACGATGTGGATTACGTGGATGATATCGCCAGGGAGATTGTTGAATATTTCGTTGAGAGTGTGAGGAAACACAGTACCGGAGTGCCGAGTAATGTGAAATACACTGCTGGTCTGGCAACATTCGAGGCCTATACTACTTTGGGACGTCTAATTGGTGCTACCCCTGATGGGAGGTTAGCCGGAGAGCCACTTGGCACCAACGCCTCCCCATCTATTGGCAGACCGGTGAATGGGCAGACGGCGGCACTAAACTCATATGTTAAGCTGCCTCTCATTGATTTAACGGGAGTTTCTATCCTCGATATCAACATAGAGAACAGGGCGGGCTTGCTATTGCAGCTAGAATCCTTCATTAAGTCCTTTGTCGACAAAAGAGGAAACCTGATTAACATCGCTGTAAACGATTGTGAGAAGTTGCGAGCGGCGCAGAAAGAACCAGAAAAGTATCGAGACCTGAAGGTACGGGTAGGCGGTTACGAGGCTTACTTTACAGACTTGCCATCTAACCACCAGGAGTTACAAATCAAGAGATGCGAACAGTATGCCTAGTGACTCATCACTACGGGGACTGATATTCTCAATAGACAGGTTTGTTGCTGAGGACGGGCCGGGCATCAGAACTACTGTATTCTTGAAGGGGTGCCCGCTAAGGTGTATCTGGTGCCATAGTCCCCAGTCCATATCAGCAGAGCCGCAGCTTATTTTTTATAGCAATAGGTGTATAGGCTGCGGCGCTTGTGTTAAGGCGTGTCCACAGGATGCCCAGATAGTCTCTGTAACAGAGAGGCGTGTCCTATGGGAGAAATGCGATGATTGTGCAAAGTGTACCGAAGTTTGTCCCTCCAGGGCTTTAGAGATGGCAGGGGAATGGTTAACAGTTGAACAAGTAATGAACGTCGTTGAAAGAGATTTGGTCTACTACAGGAATTCGGGCGGGGGCATAACTTTCTCAGGAGGAGAGCCAACAATGCAACCTCGCTTCCTTATTGCCTGTCTCAAGAAGTGTAAAGAGCTAGGGATTAATACCGCCATTGATACATGTGGTTTTGTGAAATGGTCTGTTCTAGAAAGAATGCTACCGTATATCGATTTGTTCCTCTATGATGTAAAGCATATGGATAGCGAAAAGCATAAAAAATTTACTGGGGCCGGTAACGCGTTAATACTGCAAAATCTGCGGAGCATCAGTCAGCAAGGAAAGCGCATTTGGATAAGGATTCCCTTAATACCAGGCTATAATGATTCCGAAGAAAACCTTCACCGGGTAGCAGAATTTACGAAACCATTAGTCGGTGTCGAAAAGGTGACGCTACTACCTTACAACAAAGCGGCAAGTGCTAAATATGAGTTCATTGGGAAGAAATACGAGTTGGAAGACCTTGTTCCCCATTCTAAGGAGGAAATGGAGGCCTTTGCAGAGATTTTCTCGTGTCTCGGCGTGAAATAATTCAGGACCTCCAGAACGCATATGGCGATAGAGCCAAGGTTGCAGTGATACCGGAGGCAACAGTACAGTATTTCCCAGATGCACCAGAAATACATGAACAGCGTTATCATCGTTGAAGAGTTGTCGTTTCTCAGGTTAAATTACCACCCACTTTCTCAAGTTAATTGACAAGACAAACTATGCATACGAAAAAGGAACTTTTCTTAGTAATATAGTAACTGCGAAAGAGGCTGAGAAAGTTCTTGGTTTTGAACTGTACAGCCTACCAATCAAAACTATTCCACACCCCGAAATTCAAGTTTTTTTAGAGTTGTCCGTTACACATTAGTATTCGCACAGGGAAAAGTTCGTTAAAGCAACTCAGAGCGAAATTATCAGTCATACCTGCTAAATACAGTACTATTTTCTCTGGCTTTTCATGAGTCTTTGGACTCAATAGAGAATCATTCATCGCACTATAAAGGCCTCAGACGGATTCACAGTGACGATTCTGTCGATGGTCTGTTGATCGACTCCTCGTTCTCTGAGCAGAGGAATAAAGTCGGTAAACAGGTAGGTGTACGGTCTCTTTTCTCCACCACCCTCTTCACCGACGATGTAACAGCCGGCATCATGGGAGAGGAGGATGTGGTCCCGGAATCCCAGCTCCAGCAAATGCAACAAGGATCGCAGGTGTTCATTCACCAAGGTCTCTGCAAGTCCATCAAGCGAAATCCAGGCGCCTCGGCGGGCAACTGCGGTAAGCTGTTCGAGATCCTCCTCTTGCTGGGCATGGGTAAAGATCCATCGATTCGGGTCAACGCCTTCCTCTTCCAGGATGTCGAGAATCTGCAAGGCCGGCTCCGCCACGCAGGTGTGCGTCATGATCGTGAGTCCTGTCGCCTTGGAGGTGATGGCCGCAGCCCGAATCACCTTTTGCTGGATCGGAGCCAGAGGCTCAGGTTCAACAGCGGTCTTGATGAAACCCGGCCGGACGTCGGTCCCGTCGATCCCCTCTTCCCATTCAAGGATCCACTGTGCGGCGAGCCCCTCCGCATCGATTTCTAACGTTTGCTGAGGCAGGCTAGGTTCCTTATACTGCCCGGTATTGGTGAGGATGTTGAGACCGGTCCGCTCCGAAAGCTCCCTGAAAATGACAGGATCCCGTGCCATGTACATGGGTGAGCATTCGACAAAACTCTTGACCCCGAGAGCAACAATCTCTTGAAGGAAGGGGAGCATCGTCTCCACCACCTCCGAGCGGTTGTAGCGATGAGGACCCGCCTCTGCGGCTCCGATGAAATCCACGATGATGTGCTCGTGGGGAAGAGTGAGCCCCATTTCACTCGGCTCGATAGGACCTCTAACCGTGACAATCTTTCTTTTCATAATACTCTACCATGACTAGGGTAAATCTCCTTAATCTTCAGATTACTCAAACGTCGGACCGAATTCATATAGTCGCCGACGTTACCGACCACAGCTATCTCGGACACAGTACCTCCAGCAAACACTGTATCGCCAGTGAAGAGGAATCCCGCTCTTGGCTCATAGCGGCCAGATGCAGCCAGACGTATGCCCCACTGTATGTATTACCTGAAGTTCATAATTACCAAGATCGATTATAGAACCGATGCTGTGCAATTGACCTGTCCCCACAAAGGATACCACTTGTTAAGTTAGAGTTACCAGAATTCTAGCTTCAGGAACAGGTGGCCGGTAACCCAACGAGCTATGAGGACGTACCTGATTATACTCCCTTCTCCACTACTCAATCAATACCTTCGCTTCGGTTAATGTCGTTAGTATCTCATGGTTTAGTGACTCGTCCCTAAGCTTGTTGATGATTTACTCCGGAGTGTAGGTTTTTCTGACCATTTATCCCCCTTCTTGTCCTTTTAGACTAACATTATAACTGGACTCCTTTTTGAGGGGCAGCAACTGTCGTACATTTTATGTTTACTTGATTAGTTAGCTGTGGTAGAATTTTTGTTAATACAATGACTGAAGAGGTTTCAAAACAAGAATTCTCACTCGGTGACATGGTTCTCCACAGAACGTGGCATATCGGGTATGTCGTTGATGTAGAAACCGGTGACAACCCGGATATCATTATCGACTTCCCCAACGCGCCAAATCATCGCATGAGCATGCGTTTGGCTCGCCAAGCTTTAACGAAACTTCCTTCCGATGGCCTAGAGGCGCTAATGTCCCGGCAACCGGACATGATAGAGATACCGCTCGGACGGGGAAGCATATACATGCCAAGTGTTGTGGCCTATCGGATCGGCCAAGATACGAGTTTTCCAGAAGTGATGGCTGTAGGTGAGGATGCAGATTCGGCAGGGAGGGCATTATTGTGGTTCGTGAAATAAAACGAGTATTCACCTATGAAAAGACAGATTCCGCCGTGCCAACTGACCGCTACCCATGGTGGAATCCAACCGATAAATGTGTGCAAATTGGAAATTCCAAAATAAAGCCTCACGACGCAGTCCTAGTCATATTGCGAGAGGCGCTGGATAGAGCTATCAAATGGGTACTAGATACTGATTTTGCTGATATTGGGGAATCTGATATTAAAGGATTACCGGCACAATTCCGATGTTCAGTAACAGCGACCCTTGCGATAAGAAAGACCTTATGGAAAATCGTGCTGAGCCTTGGGGTTCGGCGATTCAAAATCAATGAACTCGTTGAAGAACCTGATTTCATCAGATTTTTTTACAGCCAGTGCGCAGTGGTCTACTATAGCTACAATAGGTAATTTAGAAAGAAACTAGGTGTCTGTTCGAATCCAAATCTCCATCTCGCCACGCCCACGATTATTCCACGCATAGTATGGAATAGCGCTAATTCTGAAACATTTTTGTTGATCACTAACAAAACGGTAAAGCTGATTATCCCAATCCGAATCATCCGCGACAAATCCGTCGCCGTGAATTACCACCACACCACTGAGCAGGTCTGGTTCGAAGTGTGCCTCAAGCTTCGCATCCCTTGGTAGTACGATTTGATTAAGCGATGCATTATTGTCTGCCTGCTCGAGGCAATAAATGAGAGGACCTCTCTGTATAGCTACGCGCCCGATGTCATCACGCACCTTCGGATGTGCCTTAACAAGTTCAACGGGCATAGAAAAACGTAATTCGACACGGTCACCGGCTTTCCATTCTCTCTCTATCTGAATGTACCCACGTTTCACTTGTGGTGATTTCACTGCTGCTCCGTTGACTTTAATACTAAACTCACGACACCAGGCTGGAATTCGTAGCTTCAGCCCGAAAGATGCTGGAGTTTCTGGTTCCACTGTAATCACGACTTTTCCGTCCCATGGATACCGCGTGTCTAAACGCAGCCTCACCGTCTGCCCAGCAACACGCAAGGAGGCTGTTCCGCCAATGTACAGGTGCACCACGGCATCGGTCTCGCTCTGGGAGTATACATAATTCCCAAGGGACGCGATGAGACGTGCAATATTTGGCGGGCAGCATGCACATTCGAACCACTCTTGGCGATATGGTTCAAGCCTCGCACGCATCCTCTCGGGCACATCCTTATAGTCCCCCTGATGACTGTCAAGACTTGTCAGCGGGTTCACATAAAAGAACTTCTCACCATCCAATGACACTCCACTGAGAACACCGTTGTAGAGAGCACGTTCCATTATGTCTGCATAGCATCCATCGCACTCAAACTGCAACATGCGGTGTGCCCAGAGCACAAGACCAATGGCTGCACAGGTCTCTGCATAAGCTGTTTCATTGGACAAGTCATAGTCCTTCGTGAACCCCTCGTTCTGCCTCGTTGGGCCGATGCCGCCGGTGATGTACATACATTTCGAGGTCAGGTTGTTCCAAAGGTGGTCTAAGGCTGCCCGCAGTCCTTCATCACTAAACTCGGCGGTCACATCAGCTGTGCCAGAGAAAAGGTACATCGCTCGAACAGCATGTCCCACCACTTTGTCCTGTTCGCGGACCGTCTTGTGTGACTGGTTATACTCATAGGTTCTTGCCCGGAAATTAGCAGCATCCTCTCCTCGCTCTATTGCTTCTCGGTCAAAGTAGTGAGCTTGTTGGCCGCGTTCGTCCACGAAGAACTTCGCGAGATTAGCATAGCGCTTTTCTCCGGTGACATGATAGAGCTTCATGAGTGCCAGCTCGATCTCCTCATGTCCAGGATAACCTCGCTTTTTGCCGGGTTCGCGGCCGAATGTCGCATCAATATGGCCTGCGTAACGGCAAGCAACGTCGAGGAGGGTTCGCTTACCCGTTGCCTGGAAATGTGCTACCGCTGCCTCAAACAGATGTCCTGCGCAGTAAAGCTCATGCTGGTCGCACAGGTTTGTCCAGCGCTTCCCTGGTTCGACAACAGTGAAATAGGTGTTCAGGTAACCGTCGGGCTGCTGGACTTTTGTGATCAGCCTGACCAAACCATTGATGAGTGAATCAAGTTTTGAATCAGGATGTGTTGTAAGCGAATAGCTGGCTGCCTCAATCCACTTGGCGATGTCAGAATCCCAGAAGATATGCGGTACCGGCTCTTTGCCGGGTTTCCAGCCTAATTTTAGTGAATCAACTCGGCCTGTTTTCTTAAGCATTTTGTACTCGTATGGAATCGTCCGCTCCCGGTTAATCTTCATCCGCTGAGCCCAAAACGGACCGTCAATTGTGACGTTACCCAATGGAGCTGGTGTAACTTCTTTCTTTAGCATCTTCGTTACTCCTACTTTAGACTAAAATTATACACCAATAATTTATATCAGAGAACATACTGGCAGTCAGCTCTGCGAAACAGGTTACTTATCGTCCCTTTCTTGTCTATCTTCATGTTGGTAAAAAGGGACGATAAATTTCACGCCTAAAAACCAAGCGTAAAACCACGTTGTTAAAAAAGGAACCATATCGTGGCGAACCTGTGCTATCACTGGTCACGCATATGGTCTGTCTTATGTTATTTTGAGATTTACTATCAAGCTCACCACGCAGTTAGATCTGTCACAGTTCTTTGATTCAATTGTTGTATTATTCTAACCAGTAGTTCGACAGCTCCATCAAAATCGGCTCGATGCATAATCCCGTTGTGGCTGTGCATATGACGCACTGGCAGGCTGAGTACCACTGTTGGTACCCCGTTTCTATGCAGGTGAATAACGGCACCATCGGTTCCGCCACGAACTCCATCAGCACGAACTTGAATCGAAATACCATGCTGACTCGCTGTATCCACAAACAAGTTGCTAAGCTTGTGATTGGGAATCATATCCTGACGATATAGCGTTATTATCGGCCCTTTGCCAATCCCGAGTACGGCATTTTCATCACTATTCATCCCAGGTATATCGCTGGCTGCTGTTCCCTCAAGAACGATAGCTACATCAGGATTAACAACTTCAACACTGGTTCTCGCCCCTCGTAAGCCAACTTCTTCCTGAACCGTGGCCACCGCAAA
>SDBT01014860.1_pt1 | contig 12392 bp, 13 predicted proteins | sample 2277101 | NCBI WGS metagenome assembly SDBT01 (sample SAMN10404973, study PRJNA504765) | marine sediment metagenome | isolation source: marine sediment core GS10_PC15, 103 cmbsf | place: Arctic Ocean: Southern Knipovich Ridge | collected 2010
GAAGAACGGAGACAAAAATGTCTAAGTCGAAAAGAAGTAGTAAGAAAAGAAGGCCGCGGAGAAGCATGACCACTAAGGAACATACCATCTATAAGGGCCTTAAGAATCCTGATCAAGTGACATCTATAATAGATGGGAATGGGATTAAAAGATGGCTCACTCCCTTTAAGTTCATCTCTACTTTGCACAAATCCATTAAACATCACAAGAAACATCTCTCTGCTGAAAAGGCTAATAGAATGATTATCAACTATGAAATGCCTGCGATACAAAGATGTTTGCAAATGGTTCTCATGTTGAATTACAGCAAGGATTTTGATGAAAGCGATTTGCATAAATATGTTGTCGGAAAGTTCGAATACATCACCCTTGAAATGCTTGGTGGAGATTATCAGACAGAGGAAGCAAGTAAGTTTAAAGAGGATTACGATGAATTTAGACGCTCACAAAGTAAGCAGTAGTCATTGGCAGAATGTTAAGAAATTAGCATAGAAAGTAGTTAAATAAATATATTCAATTTAATGACCTCAGGGCAGAACGGAGACAGAAATGTCTGAATCGAAAAGAAGTAAGAAAAGAAGATCACGCAGAAAAAGTGGCTCAAAGAAAAAGAAAGATTTTATTTTCATAGAGTGCGACTCATCAGGAACTGTTGCTAGTAATACAGTTGCCAAGAACCTAAAAAACAGCTCGGATTACCTTCAGAATGAACTTGGAGTTATCATTACAGAGAAAGACAAACTCCAAACTGCATGGGTTGAGAAGAGGGCAGAAGAAATACGAAAGATTTATGGTTCCAGGGATTCATTCATATTTCTTAATGCAGCTATTACTGTTTCTGAATTGGAAAGGCTCTATGACACAATTGAAATGGCCGTCAGGACAAAATTTCCAGCAGTGAATGTAGATGACTTCTTTAAGACGATTCAGATGTATATGGGGAGAGGTGTTAGTGGGAGTTACACCTATTTGACGGATTGGAAAACCCTGATGTTTACAATTGGAGCTAATTTGCCGGAATCCGGCACTTTCCCCACGCTGGGATTGCATTATGACCTGGTGGTTTGTTCGGGTGGACTACTGGGAATCTTGACAAAACAAGGAAACATGATAGCCATGATACCTGTCATGCCAGGGATAGAAAAGGCAGAAGGGAGCATATACCCTCAAAATGGAGAACCTTTGGAAAATGGAAACTTGGAGTATGTGTGGGAAGAGTGCTATGAGTTGAACAGGCTGGCGGGCAACGAAGAAGAGTGGTTCAAATCTATGAAATACTATGATGAGGTTCTTGAGCATACTCTGTCAAATGACTTGTTCAACAGAAAGAAGATAATGAGATCATAGAGAAGAGCGATATAGTGGCGGCCACCACATATGTTACAAACAGTCACACAAGTTAATAAGGTTCATTAAGAAATAAGGAAATGAGAGTGTAAAAATGAGTTCTAATTGTTGTCAAATTGTTGTTTTCTTTCCCAATGGGAAACCTGTTCCTGAGGTTTTGACAGAGCAGGAAGCAATTGAATTGCTCCGGTTGGATGATGGTCCCAAACACCCTGAAAAAACCCTGCAATACTACAGAACAGAGGGTCTTCTCAAGGGTATCAAGATAGGTAAGAAACTGAGATACACAAAAACGGAGATGCTCAGGTTCCTGGAACGGCTTTCTGAGACCAAAGAAGAAAAATACTGTAATGCCGCTTGACGGACAACTCCCCCGGCGGTAGTGTCCCGGTCCAAATAATATCGGGAGCAATAACTATGAAATTAAGAAACGACGTATCAATAACCCGTTGGAAAGCCAGGAAAGTCTGGCTAGTCCGTTGGCACGGTAAATATGACCCTACCACCGACAAACAACAGAGATTCGGCAAATCTTTCAAAAGAAAAAAAGATGCAGAGAAATTTGCCCAGTCCCTGAAGGTTGATATCTATGATGGTATATCAACAGAACCAAAAACCATCTCCCTCAAGAATCTCAGCACTAATTTTATACAATCAAAGAAAGGCAACAATGCCCCAGCAACAGTCAGAGCTTACCAGGAAACTATCAACAGGTTAATCTCTTCATTTGGTTCATATAGAAATATCAAAACTATCTCCCAACATGATGCTCAAGCATTTATAAATAATATAGAATTGCTGGAAAAAGATAAAGACCCTTCTGACTCGACAAGATTGAAACACCTTAGAAATTCTAAAATAGTTTTTAACCAAGCAGTTAAATGGAACTATCTCAGGACCAACCCTTTCAGAGATATTTCCATTACAGATATATCCAAGGATGACTGGCACTTCATCACACCTGCTGAGTTCCAGTCCTTACTCACTGCAATTGACAATATAGAAGTCAGGCCATATAAAGAACAGGAAGACAGGGAAAGAATAATAAGATTAAGAGCATTTTACTCAGTCATGTATGGTTGTGGTTTAAGATTTGGAGAAGCTATTAATCTTTTTTTTGGCAAAAATATTGACTTCATAAATTCTAAAATCCATGTTAAAAACAGGATAACTAAAAACGGTTTCCCACCGTTCAGTATTAAGAACCATCAGGACAGGAGTGTCCCTGCTCCCAAATTGGTGATGGAGAGTTTGGAAAAACTCAAAGGACAGTCAAGTAGTAAGAATCCATATGTGTTTTTGACTGGGGACAGGTTGAAGAAGATAAAAAAGAAATGGGCAGAGTGGAAAGATGCTGATAAAACTGACAACTGGCAAAACAGTGTGATGGTCAATAACACAAACAGGGACTTTGTTGTTATTTGTAGGAGGGCAGGGATAGTGAGTTCTGACAGGTTGTCAGTCCATTGTTTGAGAAAAAGTTATGGCACTAATCTGGCTGATTTAGGAACTCCTGTTCATACATTAAAATCTTTGATGGGACATAGTAATATTCAGACTACGATGAAATTTTATATTAAGAATAATGATGAAAATAGTATGAAGGCAGTTAGGGGGCTGGAGGGGCTGATGGAGTTGGGGGATACAGAAGTGTGATTTTAAAGGAAAACTTTCCTAAGTTCCTCAAGCTCCATCAATTCCCCAGGCTGTCCATCAAAAGCTACCTTTCCAAGCTTTATACCATAAACCCTATGGCATATTTTGAGTGCTTGACGTACCTTCTGTTCAACAATCAATATTGCTGTGCCTTTTTCCTTATTGACTCGTTGTATTCTTTCAAAGGCATCTGTAATCAAACCTGGAGAAAGCCCAAGAGATGGTTCATCAAGCAGTAATAACTTCGGATCAGGGATAAGTGCTCGTCCCAAAGCCAACATTTGCTGCTCTCCGCCGCTAAGAGTTCCGGCATTCTGTTTCAGCCTATCTTTCAGGATAGGGAACAATTGAAACACATCATCAATCATGGCAGCGAATTCTTTTTTATGCAGATGTATTCCACCAATCTGAAGATTCTCACTGACGCTGAGTTCATTAAAGACTCTGTTGCCTTGTGGACAGAAAGTGATTCCACGTTTAACATTCTTTGCGGGAGTAGAGTTATTAATACAAGTTTCATCGAAATGGATATTGCCATTCCATACAGGTATCAAACCACACACAGCCTTTAGTATAGTAGATTTTCCTGCACCGTTAGGGCCTATGACAGCAACAATCTCGCCCTTATTAACCTCAAGCGATGGGCCAAATAAAACGGGCTTCTTGCCATAACCAGTATGTAGTTCGTTTATTTTCAGCATATGTAAAATTAATCCAGATAAGCCTCTATTACTCGTGGATCATTATGTACTTCTGTTGGAGTACCTTCGCAAATCTTTTCTCCCGCATCCATGAATATTACTCGATCACAAATTTGCGTCACAGCTTCCAGATTATGCTCGATTACAATTACAGACTTCCCTCGCTTTGGAAGATCGGTAAGTATCGACAATATTTGCTCTATCATAGCAGGAGCGATTCCAGCAACTGGCTCATCTAAGAGCAGCAGGTCAGCATCTGAAACGAGGCAACACACCAAACTCAAAAGTTTCTGCTGACCATACGAAAGGTCAGATGCTAGACTGTCGTTTTTTTCTGCAAGCCCAACTTCCTCCAGGATGGAACCGGCCGTATCTCTGTTCTGGGCCTCTGCCTTCCTGCTTCTGGCAGGTCTGAAGAATGTGTTAGCCAGATTCTCTCCCGGCTGGTCCCTGAATGACAGCAACACGTTTGCCAATACGCTGATCTGACGGAAAAGACGCAGGTCCTGAAATGTCCTTGCGACACCAAGATTGGCAATCCTGTGAGGAGGCTTCTTGTGCAGATCAATGCCCTGAAAGGATACGCTTCCACTGTCAGCACGCAGAAAGCCGGTCAATACATTGAAAAGCGTAGTCTTACCGGCTCCGTTAGGACCTATAAGGCCGAGAATCTCACCCTTATCCAAGGAGCAGGAAAAATCCACAAGGGCTTTAACGCCGTCAAAGTGCTTGTTGAGTCTCAACGCAGAAATCACTTACACTATCTCCTTTTTTCTGCAATGAAGAACTCAGAATACTTTTTCTGCGTAGGTAGATGCATTAGGGTCATATTGAACTCTCCAAGCTCATCTCTAAGACTATCAGGCGTTATTTCGTATATGTCAACTTCTCCTATGGACTCGGTTGGCTCTTCGGAATCATCCCGTTCAATCAAATGAACATACTGCTTGCACAAAATTGGAGACTGCGACAAGACGCGGCGGTACATAATGGTCACTTGCTTTCCCCCTATTGTTTCCCTTAGTCTAATCTCTCTTGTCCCGGAGGAGCCCTTAACAATGTGTTCCGATTTGATAATGTCAAATATAAATACCCCATCATCTGCCAGAAGGCGTTTTACGCTGCTGAATATCCTATGCCGTTGATTGCAATCGAACAACTGGATACTTGCTCCGCCTATCAGAATACAATGAAAGGTTCGATTTAAAAAGAGCTCTGAACTGGTATCGCAGATATCACCTCTGACGAACGTAGCGTTGGGATAGTTCTTTGTCGCCAATTCGAGCATCTTATCATTTTTATCCACACCAACTAAATCAAAGCGTTCATGCTTTTTGAAAAGGCTTAGCATCCTTCCGGTGCCTGTGCACAAATCCAGAGTTCTGATCCTCCCATTGGCAGTGCTCTCCTTGAAGCGGTGCAAGACTGTCTCTCTTATCGCCGCCGTCTGTCTCAAGAATTCTCTGTGCGGGTACAATTTGTCGTAGTATTTTAATACTAGGTCATGAGGGTCTACCATATTGGCTCCTATAGCTTTTATTAAAGGAATACTGTCCCAAAAGGCCTTTGGGTCGCCACATCATGAACGCAACTAGTGACCCTCCGTAGATTATTTGCCGGAGATTTGCCGCCACGGAGTTCGGCAAGCCTATGAAACGCAGCAATTCGGGAAGGAGGACGAGCACAACTGCCCCAGCGACAGGTCCCCACAAGCTGCCGGCTCCGCCTATGATGACTATAGAAATTATGAAAATAGATTCCATCACCGTAAAACTCGTTGGGTCTATAAAGCTGATATAATGAGCGTATAACACCCCAGCTATCCCTGCCATGCCGGAACCAATAACAAACACAACTACTTTATACAAAGCTACATTTTTACCGGCAGCCAAAGCAAATACTTCATCTTCCCTGATAGCCATCAGAACACGGCCAAATGGTGATTTGATAATGCGATGACATAGCCAAAAAACAAGAACCGCAAAAGCACCAACAAGCAATAAAAACTCAAGGTGCGATGAAACCTTCCAGCCGAATATTACCGGCTGAGGTATCCCCGGCAGGCCCATCGGCCCACCAGTAAACGAAACCCAGTTATTCAAAATACTAAATGCAATAATTTGAAAAGCAAAAGTGGCAATAACAAAATAATGGTCTTTTATACGAAGGGAAGGGATTCCTATCAGCCCGCCTAACAACCCGCTGATAATTACTGCACAGATAATGTTTATTACAAAAGGACTACCCAACTTTAACGCCATAAGTGCTGCAACATAAGCCCCAACTCCATAGAGTGCCGCATGAGCAATAGATAGCAATCCCATATAACCTACAATCAGGTTAAGCGATTCAGCAAGAACCACATAGATACAGATCAATATTAAAATGTGCAGTAAGTATTCCAATCGATCTCCATGTTACATCGCCGCACTTCAAACCTTCTTTCCTAAGAATCCTTCGGGCCTCAAAAGCAGGAACAAAACCAAAATGACAAAAGCAATGGCATCCTGCCATTGCGAACCAATAAACCATATTCCTAGGTGTTGAGCGGTCGCTAACAATAATGCTCCGAGAGCTATTCCTGGGACGCTATTGACACCGCCAACTATAACTGCTACAACTCCCAGCATAAGAGCATTCATTCCCATTGTAGGAGTCATATCGACATCGAAGGCTACAAGTATGCCAGCCAATCCCGCCAATGCGGAACCGATACCAAATACCCAAACAAAAACCTTTCTCGACGAAATCCCGGAAATATTTGCCAAATCAGGATCATTTGCAACAGCTCTTATGCAAATGCCTATCTTTGTTCTATTTAGAAAAATTGCTAATATACTCACAAGGGCCATGCTCACAAAAATCGATGTCAGTTGTATGGATGTAATTCGAGCCCCCAACACAGCGTGCCCTTCTGTTACATTATTAGATCGTAATGTTCTTGTTGAATCTCCAAACACTATAGATATGATATTTTGCAGAATAATGTAAAGACCTAATGAAGTTAACAAGAAGATCAATTCAGAACTTCCTTTTTTGCGAAGTGGTCGATAAATGGCCAGCTCTATTAGACAACCAATAGCAGCACATAGTATGATACTCAAAATAATTGATATTGCTAAAGGCATGTTCAACCATGTAGACAAAAAGAATACCAAATAGGCTCCTGCAACAAAAATTATACCATGTGCGAAGTGGAAAAATCTTGCGGTATAGAATATCAGTGAAAACCCGGTAGCTATTAGAAGAATATGGCTTGCGGTAACAACTATATTGATCAGGATTTGCATGCAAGCCCCTCCTGAACAACATAATCCTCATCTTCACAATACCCTATTAATTTAAGCCAGGACTCCCGTCCTGTGATCATATTATTGGGTTTTAGATATGAGCAGAATTCCCGGAAGCTCTGGGCATAATGCGGGTGTTTTTCCAGCATCGCTCTTGTTGTTTGGGCATATATTGATGAACCATAAAACGAACGGAAAAGCTCTTGCCGGATATTGTGATATTCATCCACGCTAATAGAAGTGTTATGAACCACAGGCATGCTAACTGTATCGAAGTGGCTCCAATCCCTTGTTAGCAGTTGGCCTGAGTACATGTCCCAATATCTTGTGCCAGGGAACGGAGTCATGTATGAAATCTTGATCTGACTGGCACGTATCTTTGTTACCCAATATTTATATTCTTCAATTATTGCTTGGTCTTCCCATGGATAGCCAATCATAAGATAGGTTTTAACGAACATGCCAAGCGATCTGCAATAATCAAAGAGATCGTTTATTTTCTCCATATTATGCGGATTGATGGGTTTGATCTTTTCTATAGCTGTTGGTGAAATACCTTCAAGGCCAAAACCAATCTTAGTGCACCCGGCATCAGCCATTGCCTGAATTACATCTCTATCAATATCAAGATTACTTTGATGATACCAGTTTATACCTAACTTAGCTTCTTTAATGGCATGGCACACCTCAAACGTCCATTCTCTTGCCTGGCCAAATGACTGATCGACAATAATTACAGTATTCGTGCCGAAGCGACCTTTGAGTTCCTCAAGCTCAGCAATAATATTCTCAGATGTTCTAAATCTTACACCCTGGCCCCATACGGTAGAAGAGGCACAAAAGTCACAACTGTGCTTACATCCCCTGGAAGTTAAGATGATACTCGTATTCTTCTGCATCGAACTAGGCGGCCACATCAAATCGAATAAGATGTAGGTCCCAAGTCTCTCCTCACTTCTTGCAGGAAATGGGAGTACATCAATATCTTCTATACGAGGTGCATGAATTATATGTGGCAGGCTTTCTCGATTGTAAACTTGGCCGTGAAACTCGACAGTTTCGCCTCGGAGCAAGACCTTGGCCAGCATCACAGCTACTTCTTCACCTTCCCCAATGACTACATGATCACAACAACCGTAGTTTATGTCTTGCCAGTTGCCACATGCATGATACCCACCGAGAACAACTTTGCGGCCTTGGCTTATAGCTATCTTGGCAATTTCAAGGAGCTTCAACCATTCGCAAGTCATGCCTGAAATAAACGATATGCAACCGTTAGTCCCGACACTCTTTACCTGCAGCTCATTTTGGCTTTCGAAAAAATAGTCAAAATCTGCTTCAGATAGAGTTGCACCAACATACTCCAGGCCTATAGGCTCTGGAGAGTGCCAGCCGTGATATGATTTATTGTTTTTGATCATCTATTTGGACACTCCGCCTATCTATGAAATGCTTCAATAAGCTTTTCCCCCACTTGTATACAAGAGAACAGGTTGTCTCCAGAAGAAGGAAAAAATGTGGTCATTATCTTAGACATTTCACTGCTATCATAATTATACAGTGTCCAGTCTATCTTTCTTGTCCTCGCATTCCTTTGATCAGGAGACTCTTGATAATCAGGAGGCCTTGAATCGATCACAAGGCAAGAATCGTATACACCCAGGTCAAATGTCTTTCTCGATGGTGGCTCATTTACACTTACTCCATTGACATGGTGCTTTTCACCAGAGCTATACACGAACAAACGATAGGACCACCTGAGTAAGACATCGAAAATCGCCACATTGCCAACCGCTCCCCAAAGCGTTTCGTATTTGGCATTGACTGCTTCATCGGCTCGACCATTAACAAAGCAGCCATCCTCCTCAATTGAACGGACCTCTTCGCCCATCAGTTTGATTCTCGGATATATCATTCGGCAATATTGTGCAGACGATGCAAATTGCAGTTCTTTTTCAACAATATCCTTCAATGCATCCCCACTTAACCCAAGAAAAACGTTCCTACATTTATGCTTAATCGCAAGATTCTTGAATTCAAATATGTGGGGCAAGCAGTAATCCTCAATGATGTCTGCTCTATTTTCGTACTGCCTGAGTATCTTTTTGGAGGTGATTGTTTTGTCGCCAATCTTCAGCGTCTTCTCAGTAGCTCTCACAGTCCCCTTCAGGTCTTTTAGGCCGAGGCCAAAGAAGATGGCAAAGAAGCAGTTGAGCATGTTCTTCTTGGCCTCTGTTTCCTTGTCCCACTTCAACCCATCGGCCCTACAATTGGCTCCAAGGCACTTGGCATTGCCACTAGCAGTACAATTGCAAATGCCTCCAGTATTCCATGGGCACAAATCATGATCCAGTCGGATCTTCTTAAGTAATTCATGGATACTGTAACTTGACTCAGAGTTCTCTTTCAGCAAAGGCTCTACATGACTCCAACTCGTATCGTGTAGACACATGCCAATTGAGACAATCGCCTCTGTCAAGTATGAAGGTATTAATTCATATAGGAAGTCCTTGGGATCTACTAGCCAATGCACGCTGTTTTCAGCATGTGTAAGATTCTGCTTGAGATACAATGAATAATCATAGACATCCCAACTGCTGCCCTTAATCTTGTACTCTGGCACTAAGCGTGGTTCTTCGTCACCATCCTTTTCTATTTTTACTTCATCTTTATGTATGCTATTCTCTATCCCATCTCTCAGGAAATTCACTAATAGCCATTTGCTTCGGCCCAGCCTCATGCTCTGTTGTAATAGAAATTCAAGAAACTTATAGGTCTTTGTGCCAGACCACAGTTTATGTCCCAGTATCTCTTCGAAACATCTATCAAGTTGTGTTTTCGTACTACTCCCAAAAGCATCAGCAAGGATATTGTGGAAATCGAAAACCAAATAGACTATATAGCACACAACATTAACCAACAGGACTCCTGTGATCACAAGGACTTTGATTGCCAGATCATGACCTGTGAGCTTTTGGCCCAGATCCTGAAGTACCCTCAAGAAATAGTCACTGAAGAACAGGCCCGCAAGCAGCAAAACCAGAAAGGCTAGGGCGGTGACGAAGAACGTTGTTCTTCGCCAGCCCTTGTTTTGTGGCTTGGTAATCAAGCCGATCAAAGGCTGAAAAGGAACCAGGATGAAGGTGATGTAATAAAGGACTTTCTGAAGCGGCGAGAAGTCTTTTAGCCCATAGACGACAGAGTTATAATGTACTTTTGGATCTGGCATTGTTCTTCCACTCAAGTCAACATTGCGTGCCCATTAGATTATACATACACATTAGAGGCTTATCGTCATTATGTCGAATATGCATAGGCCCACCGTGGCAACAGTCCCATTCTTCACAGTTCAAGCACTGGCCTGTCTTCTTCCATTCAAAATCACGATACCGTTGGTAGCAGTTCTCCCAAACATCTTTGATTCGATCCTTCTTTAAGTCGCCCTCAATAAACTCCCTAGAAATATTGCTACAGGAAGCGAGCTTGCCGTCATAAAGAATCCCCAAGTTGTTGATGCCTGCGATACAGTGAAAAATAAATGGCCTGATTGTTCCCTCCAGTTCCTTGCCGAGCCATCCGCCACAACCGAGTTCAACCATAGTTGTTCTTTGGTCAGCATAATCAGGACAGCTTTGCCTATACTGAGTTTTAAGGAAATCAATAACTTGCCGTACTTGCTCAGGTTCTAGTAAATCCTTAGAATCACACTCTGTACGACCGATTGGATCAATGGTCATTATGCGGAAGATTCGTGGTTTGATTTCGTTTTTCACAAGCTCATATAATTCAGAGATTTCTTCAATATTCTTCTTGTGGGCGACAACGGACACGGTAACGGTATAACCATGTTCGACACCAAGTCGAGCAGCATTGAACGCTTTGACAAAACCTCCTCTAATCCGCCGAAAAGCATCATGTGTTTGCTCCAAGCCGTCGATACTAACACCTAATCCGGTTACTCCGCATTTGTTAAGCACAGAGAACAACTCTGGATTCTGAGCGAGAATAATGCCGTTGGTTTGAATATCAATGTTACGGTAAGAAGGATAGCGATTAATGCGACGAAGGACTTCCAACAAGTCTTCGCGTACAAAAGGTTCGCCGCCTGTGATATTAATATGGCGGAACTGACTCATATCAAAATCTTCGGCAATCTGCTCAAAAGCTCGGACTACTTCGTCCGCTGATAACTCTTCACCGAGATCGACTTCCTCAGAAGGCGAGCCGCAATGGACGCACTTCAGATTGCACCTCCTGGTCGCTTCCCAGCTTATTAGCTGTAATGGATGCTCCTGAATAAGAGATTCAATTCTCTTCCTCCAATTTTCAAATAGAGCATCCATGTCAATCTTCATTTCCCTTATACACATATTCAAAGTACTCTCTGTCATCTTCGTTATCGGGATGACAGCCATACATGTTGTTTACAAATTCTACGGGATTATTCCATCTCAACATGCGTTCTTTGAACACATCAACTTGATTTGCTGAAGCTTTTGCTTCTTCTTTGCCTTCAACGGACATTTTGTTGTTACTCCTTATTTTTATTAGCCGAAACTGCTTTTCCATCTCTAATAGTCATTACCGCATAGGCTTCTGAATCTAAATCGCCATTTTTATTGAATTTTATTTTCCCTGAAACTCCTTCAAAGGTGATATTTAACAGAGCTTGCCTAATCTTCTCTGATTCAACACTTTGTGCCTGTTGAACTGCCTTTGCAATTGCCATGAAAGCATCATACGAATAGGCACCAAAAACATCTGGGGCTTCTCCATACTTTTGTTCATACTTATTTGCAAAATCAGCGTATGCAGTACTCGTTCTTTGAGCGGGAGCGGTATATACAACACCTTCCGCAGAACTACCGGCAATTTCTCTAAATTCCGGCGAACCCCAATTATCTCCGCCGAACAACTTAAGAGTTAAGCCAAGCTCTTTTGCCTGGCGGACAAGCACTCCTCCTTCTTTAGGATATGTGGGAGAGACGATTGCCTCCAACGCATCTATTTGCTTGATCTTGGAAAGCACTGTTCTAAAGTCATTGGCATTTTCCTGCACCCCTTCTTCAGCAAGTACTTCTCCTCCCGAAGCAATGAACTTCTCTTTGAAGCCTTCAGCCAACGGTTTACCCCAAGAGTTGTTAGTGTACACAATCGCGATCTTTTTGACTCCCGATTTGATTACATGGTCAGCAAGGATGTCCGCTTGTTGATCATCCGCAGGAACTGTCCGGAAGAAGTAATCGCCGCCTTGTGTCGAAAGTAGAGCCGAAGAAGAAATTGGTGAAATCTGGATGACCTTGCGTTTACTCGTAATAGGGCAAATCGCAAGCGAGACGCCGCTTCCCGCAGAGCCGAATACTACCGGGTATTTGTTTATGCTGACAAATTTGTTTAC
>SDBT01014861.1_pt1 | contig 12391 bp, 11 predicted proteins | sample 2277101 | NCBI WGS metagenome assembly SDBT01 (sample SAMN10404973, study PRJNA504765) | marine sediment metagenome | isolation source: marine sediment core GS10_PC15, 103 cmbsf | place: Arctic Ocean: Southern Knipovich Ridge | collected 2010
CCAGGGTGGTGGTTCCGGTGTCCAGAATAATCGTGTCTCCGTTCTCTATCAGCTCTACTGCGCGCGCCGCGACCCGTTTCTTCTCCGCCGAATTTCTCACCTTTTTCTGTTTGGATGTAAGCTCGAATCCGGCTTTTGTTTTTACAATAGCTCCGCCATGGGTGCGGATGATAGCGCTGGAATCTTCAAGATCCCGGAGATCGTTCCTGATGGTTGCACTGGACACGCTGAACTCATCACATAGGTCACCAACGGTGGCTTTTTTGTGTTCCCGGATAAACTCTATGATCTTGATTTTCCGCTCTTCGGCGAACATGTTTTCGTTCTGCATCCTTTTATTATAACCACCCCGAACTGTAGTGTGTCAAGAAACTTTCCTCCCCTGCCAGCCACCTGATCTCTCCGTATTTTACGATTTCCACCTGGGATTATCGACGAACTCAGGCTTGTCGTTTTTCTCAACCAGGAGTTTGCGGAACCCTTTGGTTTCTATGGTGCCGTAATCATGGCCTGCATCTCCCCGGAATGCGAAAAATGTGATAAGGGATTCATCAGCACCCACATTGATGCTCCGGTGGGCCCACCTGCCCGGCACGTATACCGCAGCCCCGGGGGTCATTTCCTGTGCATCCCACTCCCCTTCGGGGTTCTCCATAAGCATATAACCGCGTCCCCGGAGACAGTAATAAATCTCTGCCGTATCCATTACATTGTGAAAATGCCCTTTTGTCATGAAGTATTCATCCCCTACTTTGCCGGGATAGGTAATGCTCGTTCCGTACTGGACCTCAAAAGGGGTCTCCGGGGAGTGCATATCATAAAACTCATACACCAGTTGGTCATCTTCCCGGATCATCTTTTCCAGGGCTCCCTCGTCACTCACCATTCCCCTTAAGTCTGAAAGCACTCTCCGTAGGGGTTTTTCTTTCGGTGAGAGTCCTGTCTGCAGATTGAACGCTACAGTGAAGGGTTTTACTACTTTGTCATTACGCATGATGTTCTCCTGTTGTTTTCTTAGATGATCTGCCGGTGGTTCCGGTCTTTTTCTTCCCGGCTCAACATCATTATCTCTCATCTCACGGATTTATCCGCCGGATATCGGAGGTAACAGCAGGACCGTGTCCCCGTTACTGACAGGAGTATCCCACTTATTCGGGTACTGGTCCCACCCACTCCCGTTCAGTACTGCCATTACCCGGGGACCGGGCAGAATGATGTTCCTGATCTCTTTCAGGTAACGGGCTACATCGTGCAGCGTGCTCCCCCCGGGAAAGGTTGCCTCTTCCTTGCGTCGGCCGGCCTTTTCTGAAAGGTTCACCAGGTATTTAATGGTTATTGTCACTTCCCTGTCCGCGTTTATACTCATGCAGTCAACTCCTTGAGTCCCAGGCGCTCCCGGGTCTCTTCTGTCACAATGCCGTTACGGTCCCATCCTCTGGAGTCATAGTATTCGTCCAGAAGCCGGTTGTACATCTCCTCTGTCAGGACCTGTCCTTTGATGGGCCCGGAAGGTACCGGCTCTTTAAGAAACCTGTCGGGAAGCATATCTCCTTTCCTGGTCACACCCTCCCTGTTGAGGATCATCCTTTCCAGCGAATAGATCCTGGATCCTATTTCCAGGAGCTGCCGGGTAAAAGGATATCCTGTCGCTGCTTCCATGGTTTCCCCTTTCGGATTGTCTGAAAACTCCATGGAACCCCTGACAACCGTACAGATGCCCAGGCTGTCCACGTATGCCCGGTTGTCCTGGATGGTGTGCACCAGGAGCCCCTTTCCTTCCAGGGCGAACCGGTCGTACCGGCCGCTCTGCAGTTCCGCCCGGATCGTCCACCCGCCGACATTGTGGCAGGCGCCCCGGACAGACGTACCGTAGGTAAGGGCATTACCGTAGAAACCTCTCGGATCGTAGGCCGCGGGGGACATTCCCTTTACATGTACCATATACGGTGTCCACTCCGGCTTTGCCAGTTGCACCTCTTTCATCCCTTGCGCCAGGAGGTCCCCGATGCCTTTTCTCTCTGCAATGAGGGTAAGCATATCCAGGAGGGCCTTACCGTTTCCGAACCGGCACTCGATTCCCAGTGTGTCCTTTTTGGTTATGAAACCCCGTTCGAAAAGCTCCATGGCAAGGGCTACCATATTGGCGCCGGACATGGTGTCCAGACCGAGTTCGTCGCAGAGCTGGTTAGCTGCTACAATGGCGCCGAAATCATCGATCCCGCAGTTCGGGCCTAAGAGTCCGATATTCTCGTACTCGGTCCTCGCTTTAGCCCCTTTGTACGGTCCCTCTTTCACTTCCGCCATGGTTCCGCAGGCTACCGGGCACCGGTCGCAGGCGCTATTGCCGGACTTGTAATTGTCGAAAATGGCAAAGTGGTCGATCTTGTCCATGCCCTCGAAGTAAGTAGTCTGAAAATTCCGGGTAGGCATACACCCCAGTTCATTGATGGGCTGAAGATACTGGGCGGTACCGTATTTGGTGTGGTTCGCCCGGCTCTTCCGTAAATTCTTATACGCACCGGTGCGGATCTCATCCACTTTTTTCAGGTCCGCCACAGGAATGTCGCCGGTTCCGTACACTGCGAGACCTTTGAGTTTCTTGGACCCGAACACTGCTCCGGCTCCTCCCCTGCCGAATGCCCTCCGGTTTACGCACACGTAAGATATTTTCACCAGGTTTTCCGCAGCAGGGCCCACGGTCAGGACTCCCGCTTTTTTACTGCCCACCGCTTCGTAGAGGGTTTCCAGTGTTTCCCCGATCTGTTTTCCTTTTAAGGCGGATGCATCTTCAAAAGCAACCTTTCCTTCTTTGACCGTAATATAGGTCCAGTCGTCGGCCTTGCCCTCGATGATCATGCCGTCGAAACCGCACCGCTTCAGTTGTGTTCCCACCCTGCCGCTGCAGTTGGAGCAGAGATATCCTCCTGTCTCCGGTGATTTTGTCGTGAGCTGAAATTTCGTTGCCGCAGGCAGGGGCAGTCCGGTAAGGGGGCCCGCCATGAGAATCACCTTGTTCTCTTCGTCAAACGGTTTGACATCCGGACCTATTTCATCGTAATAGATTTTTGCACCGATACCCCGGCCGCCCATGAGTTTTTTGATCCACGAATCAGGGATATCTTCGATCGAGTGGGTCCTGCCGGTCAGGTTTACCCTTAAGAGTTTTCCCAGATATCCGCCCTTAAAAGATGTAGCCATGAATCATTCCTCCTTAGGTTATGTAGTTTCACTTATTCTGTTTATTGCCTGTAAAAACCGGTCGTACCGCTCTACCCGGCTATCGCAGTAATCCCGCCGGGAAAGGTCCGGATTGGTCCTGTTTCCTTTTTCAATCCACCCTGCCGCTGCAGTCCCAAGGTCCCTGTACAGTCCTATGCCGAAGCCTGCAAGCAGGGCGGAACCCAGCGGCGCTCCTTCCGTACGTGTAAGCTGCACTACCGGGATACCCAGCACATCCGCCTTCATCCGGTTCCACACCTGGCTCTTTTCCCCGCCTCCGGTTATGCGGATCTCTTTCGGACTGAAACCCTGGTAGAGCTCTTTCAGGGTTTTCATGTAAATCCCGTATTCCAGGGCAATCCCTTCCAGGACGGCCCTGTACAGATGCCCCGTACTGTGGTCCCAGGTAAGATCGAGCCATGCGCCCCGGAGCGAAGGCATGCCGGGACACACTCTGCCCCCCATATGAGGCAGGAAGAGAGGGTTCTTTCCGTCCGCGTCGACCTGTTCCGCCAGGGTGTTGAGTTTGTCGAATGAGTAGCTGCCGGAGATCTCCCTGCGGAACCATTCCAGGTTCATCCCGCCGCCGTTTATATACGCGTAAGGATGCCACAGACCGGGAACTACAGACTGACTGCATCCTAAAATTCGTTTCGTGTCCGGCTGCATCTCTTTTGTAGTCGTAGCAAAGACAGAAGCGGTTCCTGCAACATCCACGCAGATCCCCTCTTCCGTAGCCCCGCAGGAGAGAAAACTCGCCGCGGTATCCCCGCACCCCGCAATAAGAGGAACACCCGGCGGTATCCCGCACAACTCTGCCATTTCAGGAATGATTTCTCCGATCACCTCATGAGGATCGGCTATCCTGGGCATTTTTTCCGGGCCCACATCGAAGGCCCGGAGGAGCTCCTTGTCCCACACTTTTCCGGGATTGTCGGCAAACCCGGAAAAATGGAGATACGATGTATCGATAAAAGCTCTGTCCCCTCTCATCCCGCAGAGGCGCATAACCGCGTATCCTCCGGGCTGGATGAAACTGTGTATGCGCTTATACGTTTCAGGCTGTTCGTTTTTCCACCACAGAATCTTGGGACCGTGATTGAAACTGGGGGGTCCTCCGGTTTTCCGGAGAATTCTTTCTCCTGCGGTCTCTTCCATCTGTTTGATCCAGGAAGAGCATCGGGTGTCGAGCCAGGAGTCATAGGGCGTAACATTCCTGCCGTCCTCGCCGATTCCCATAATCCCTGCCATCTGTCCGTCGATACCTATTGCTGCGATCCGGTCCTCAGCTATGCCGGATTCATCTACACAGGTGTGTATTCCACGGCACACCGCATCCACCTGTTCTTCCGGGTCCTCTTCCACAGCTCCCGGTTCCGGCCGGATCAGGTTCGACTTTATAAAGGCCTCCGCCTTGCACGCACCGTACTCATCGAACAGGGCGGCCTTAGTACCCTGGGTGCCGATATCGATTCCAATGAGATACCGCGGGTTCATATTACATTCATCCCTGCCTGTTCTGAAACCGGATTATTTTCAAGCCCACCAGCAAGATCGAACACTATGCCGTGAAAATCGTCATTCATATTCTTTAAGCTACCAGGATATGGAGTGCTTGATTCCTTTCCCCTGCATGATCTTATTGTATGCGTCCATAATGTTTTCAACCGGATAGGTATCGGTAATGAGGGGTTTCACATCGATGACACCGCTTTCCATGAGCCTGATGCACTTTCTGTACTGTTCCAGGTTCTGCATCGTGGTACCTGTGACAGTGATCTGTTTGTAGTGGATCAGGTTGGTATCGATTGGGACTTTGGACCTGTTCTTGGGCAGTCCGCCGAAAAAGGAGACCCTTCCGTTCATTGCGACCAGTTCCATTGCAAGGACCTGGGCTTCCGGTGCGGGACAGGCAGTGACGATTACCTGCACCCCTTCTCCGGCGGTCAGTTCTGCTACCAGAGAGCGAATTTCATCTCCCTCAGATGTGAGGAACCCGGGTTCCACCGCTTTTACCAGGTCCAACCGCTCCCGGTTTATGTCATTGATGATGACTTTTGACGCACCGGCCATATCAGCGAGTTTACCGTGCATCAGGCCGATAGGGCCTGCACCGATGATAAGGACGATGTCCGCCGGCTGCACATCGTAGCGCTGAAAGGCATTGAACACACAGGACAGGGGTTCTGCCAGGGCAGCTTCCTCGAAGGAAAGGTTTTTAAGTTCTACCATGTTACCCTGTCTTACTGCGTCCCCCGGTATTTTCACATATTCCGCAAAGGCGCCGTCGATGTTGATGCCGAAAGCCCGGAAGTTGACTTTACATAGCTGAGTGTTTCCGCCGATACAGCTGTTGCAGCTTCCACACCCCATATTCGGTGCAACAGCGACTGCCATACCCTCGGTATACCCCCGCACCTCTTTTCCGGTTTTTCCGATGATGCCGCTCAGCTCATGGCCGGGAATACGGGGCGTTGCTTCGGATACGCCGGGGTATCCGTTTTTATACATCCGCAGGTCGGTACCGCAGATAAGGGCGCTTTTCACTTTCAGGAGCACCTCATTGTCACCGATCTCCGGGACAGGAACTTCTTCGATACGTATATCTTTTTTGCCGTACAGGCAGGCCGCTTTCATGGTCATAGATATCTCCTGCTCTTTCAAAGGGTCACAGGCTTCTTTTCGATGATAGATGTGTTTCCCGCATTTACTACTTTCACCGCCATTTTTCCGTCATGGCCGGTCACTTTCGGTTTACTGTCTTCCAGGATGCACTCCACGAACCCCCGGTCTTCCCCGGCATACGCGTCGATGAACAGGTTGCGCCAGCTTTTCACACTGGACCCCACCAGGTTCTGCTGATCATTACCTACCACAACAGAAGTATCATCCAGGTGCCCGATAAAAATGATTCCCCGGGTACCCAGCACTTCCACCCGGGCATCGTAACCGTATTTTACCGAGACTGCACCGTCTATCACACCCTGCATACCATTTTCAAATCTGCAGTTCATCACAACATTGTCGTAGAAATCGGGAAACTCTTCCCGCGCTTCCGGACACCGGTAATTACCTGCTACAGCGTACACTTCGCTTATCTCACTGCCGGTGAACCACCGCACCGTATCGATATCGTGGCTGTTCACCTCCGCCAGAAGACCGTTGCTCTTCCGGATGTCATACACCCAGGGCTGAGGCACACTGGGACCGTGGGTAAGGGATTTGACCAGCACAACTTCTCCGATCTCACCGCTGTCGATCCGCTCTTTTGCCTGGATAAAACTGCGGTCGAACCTGCGCATGAATGCGATCTGGAGTTTCACCTTGTTCCTCTCTGCCGCGTCGATCATGGCATCGCACTCCTCTACGTTCATGGCCATAGGCTTTTCACAGAGGATATGCTTCCCTGCGTCTGCTGCGGCAATAACGATATCCTTGTGATACACCGTGGGTGTGACCACTACCACCGCATCTATAGCATCGTCCTTGAGAGCGTCCCGGTAATCCAGGTATCCCGTTTCCAGTTCCCGGCAGGCTGCATCAACAGCCTCCTGCATCGGATCTACCATGGCGACCAGGCGCGCACCATCGATCCCCCGGACAAAAGTACGGGCGTGGATCATCCCTGCCCTGCCGGATCCGATTACACAGACACCGAGTTTTCTGCCGGCCATTTTATACCTCTTATCGTTAGTTATCATTTGTTAGCGTTTTGTAGTATTATATGGGGGAGATCGAGAATTGTCAATGGATAAATAGAATATCAGACGATCCTTCCCGCTCCCGGTACAATTCTCAGTATCGACGCAATGCTCACCTCAGCGTGGTAAAGTGACGCCTGCGCCATTGATCGAAGACTACGACAACAATGATCACCATGCCCTGTACAATCCGTTGCCAGAAAGCGCTCACATTCAATAGATTGAGCCCGTTGCTGAGTACACCCAGCGTAAGCGCCCCGATGAGTGAACCTATTACTCCGCCTTCACCCCCAAAGAGGTTTGTCCCCCCGATAATGACCGCAGCAATCGAACGCAGATTTTCTTCGCTCGCCATGAGCGCGTTGGCCGAGTTCAGCCTTCCCGCAAGAACAAAACCCGCGACCGCCGCCATCAAACCGGATAGAACATAGACCATAATTTTTGTCCGCTCCACATGAATGCCGGACACTCTGGCCGCCTCCTGGTTGCCTCCTACGGCCAAAATGGAACGACCGAGAACCAGGTACCGCAGTAAAAACCAGCCAAAGATAATCACCACCAGGGCGATGATCCCTGCCGAGGGAATCCCCAATATGTTTCCCGCTCCCATCCACACCACCTCCTCCGGCAGATACCCTTTTAGCTCCGTTGCTGTCATGTGTGACGGTACGGGAAGCCCCCCGGTAATAAGCAGGGCGAAGCCGCGCAGTATGGTGAGAGAGCCCAGGGTCGCGATAAAATCAGGGATTCGCCCCCTGGTGATGATGAATCCGTTAAATGCGCCGGCCAGTCCTCCGGTTGCAAGGGCGATGAGCAAGCCGGCGAAAAAGTTCACCGGTCCTATCGACATGCCGAGAATCTCTACCCTCTGTGTCATAAAAATAGCAGCGGCCGATGCCGAAATCGCCGCGATTGCGCCCACGGATAAATCGATCCCGGCGCTCAGGATTACAAGCGTCTGCCCTGTTGCCAGAATGGCGGTAATCGCCGACTGCCGGGCGATATTCACCAGGTTACTGGGCTGGAGAAAATACGGGGATACAATAGCAAGATAGATAACCAGCAATACGAGTGCGATGACCGCACCCATCCGGGCTATCATCTCCGTTACCGCTTTAGGCACTATCCAACTGCGCCCGGCTTTTTTCCCTCCATGTTGTTCATTTGGATGCAATAAATCTTTGCTTTCGCCAGTCTGCTTTTTCCTCATCATCATCTCCCGTTTGTTCAGCTTGCGCTCTTTAACAGTTTTTCTTGTGTGGCCTCTTCCGCCGAATACTCCGCGGTTATTTTCCCGTCGTGCATGACTAAAATCCGATCGGCCATTGCCAGGATTTCCGGCATTTCGGATGAAACCATAATAATGCCGACACCATGTTCGATTAATTGATTCATGAGTGTGAAAACCTCGGCTTTTGCACCGACATCGATTCCTCGTGTCGGCTCATCGAAAATTAAAACCGCGGATTTAGTGAACAGCCACCTGGCTAAAGCAACTTTCTGCTGATTTCCGCCGCTGAGAAACATCACAGGGCGATCAATCGCCGGCGGCTGGATACGCATACTTTGTATGTATTCTTCCGCGGAGGACACTTCGTTTTTTAGCTTAAGAAAATTATACATGCGCTTCTGACTGATACGTGCAAGCGAAATGTTCTGAGGTATGGGGAGCGCCGGCAGCAGGCTCTCTCTCCTATCGCGAGTCAAGAGTCCGATACCGTGGCGGATTGCATCGCTCGGGGAAAGGATGTTGACTTCTATCCCCTGCAGGATAATGCGTCCGGAGTTTTTGCGTTCTAATCCAAAAATAGTACGTGTTAGTTCCTCCTGCCCCGCGCCCATGAGCCCGAAAATTCCCAGGATCTGGCCCGAGCGAAGCTCGAATGATATTCCCTCGAGCCTCCCCTCAAGGGAAAGGTTTTCAACCTGTAAAAGCGGATCTCCGAATTCCACCCTCTCCTTGGGATACTGTTCGCTCAGGCACCGGCCTACCATCATACTGATGAGCCTATCTTTATCGACCTCGGCCACAGAAAGACTACCGATGACCTTCCCGTCCCGTAAAACGGTCACCCGCTGTCCGATCATCGGCACTTCCGCAAGCCGGTGGGAAATATACACGATGCCGACCTTTTTCTCCTTCAATCGTTCAATGATGAGAAATAGACGGTCCCTCTCCGCGTCCGATATGGCCGATGTGGGTTCATCGAGAAGAAGAATCTTCGGTTCGGCGCTCAACACTTTCGCGATTTCCACCAGCTGCTGTTCTGCAACATCCAGTTTTCTCACAATTGTTTTCGGACTGATCCCGGTAACACCCAGGTCTTCCAGAATAGTTTTTGTCTTTTCATGGACCTTTTTCCAATCTATCAGCCTCATCTCGTTAACGGGCATTTTTCCTAAAAAGACGTTCTCCGCCACACTGAGCGCCGGTACGAGACTGAGTTCCTGGTATACCATTCCTATACCCTGTTGTTTCGCCTGTTCCGGGTTAAGCCCGTGAATTTCTTTACCATGAATGAAAATCCGGCCGCTGTCACACCGCAGAGATCCGCTCAGGATTTTCATCAGGGTTGATTTACCGGCCCCATTTTCACCCAGCAGAATGTGCACTTCTCCTTCCCTCAGATCAAAGTCAACCTGATCAAGGGCATGCACTCCGGGGAATCTCTTGTCAATGCCCTCCATGCTCAACAGAGGTCGTTCTTGCTGCATGTTGTCCTCCGATTTGGGTTGCCGATGTGTTATTGGGCGGTATACCCGCCGTCGATACTAAGAATCGAGCCTGTTGCGTAGCCCGCTTCCCTGCTTGCCAGGTAGAGGATCGCGGCAGCGATTTCCTCGGGTTTTCCGAGTCGATTAATCGGACGGGAGGCTTCAAGGGCCCTGCGTGCGGCTGCCGGGTCCGGCGCCTTGTTTACGGCCGCTTCGACAAGCGGCGTGTTCGTCGTTCCCGGACATACACAATTGACGCGCACTCCTTTCAGGGTTAAATCCACTGCACAGCTTCTCGTGAGGGCGACCAATCCGGCCTTTGATACGTTATACGCAACCTGGTCCGGAATTCCCACCAACGCCGCCTCCGAAGCCACATTGACAATCACTCCGCCGGATCCGCGCAACATGGCCCGGGCGGCGTGTTTTGTGCAGAGAAACGCCCCTGTCAAATTAACGGCCAGGAGGCTGTTCCATTGTTCCAGCGGCATATCGAGAGCATTTGCCTGGTAGTAGATGCCGGCATTATTGACAAGAATATCGAGCCGGTGCCAATGGTTCATGACAGTAGCCATCAAACCCTGGACCTTCTCTTCTTTTGTAATATCCATACCCAGGACGAGGGCTTCCGCGCCGAGTTTTTCAATCTCTTGTCCGACCCGGTCTCCGGAAACCCTGTCGATGTCCGCAATGCAGACATTTGCGCCTTCGCCGGCGAAAGCCAAAGCCGCAGCCCTTCCAATTCCTGACGATGCACCTGTGATGATTACAACCTGATGTTTAAACCGCACAGCATTCTCCTTTCGCCGGCTTACGCGTAAAAATACTATTTACTCTTCGCTTTGATATCCGCCCAGTCTATTTTGGGCAGGGCAGGATTCGGATAGAATATGGTCGCGTTGGATTGATACGCGATCCGCGGTTTGATATCGAAGACCTTCGGCACTTTTAGACCGCAGGCAAGTCTTACTGCAAACTCGGTACCAAACCAGCCCCAATCCGCAAATCCGTGGGTGGTCTCCGCAATCATCTTCCCTTCACTGATACGCGCCACGGACTCCGGAGTTACATCATTCGTGAAGATCGCTACCTTTTTGTCACCGACAACCGGACCGTCCGACACGGTTTCAAGCCGTCCGGCAGCTTCGGATGCGAGCATCGCGCCAAGACCCATTTCATTTGAAGCTGCCCAGATAAAATCGAGATCCGTAGGATTCGCCTGCAGGACGTCCTCGGTACACTTAATTCCCTTCTCCCGGTTCCAGTCCGCAGCGCAGGGAACGCCCACCAGTGTTATAGCGGGATACTGATCAATGACCTTGTGAAAGCCGTTCAACCGGGCCGTAGAGAAAAATCCTCCGGCGACGCCTTCAATAATTGCGCCCCTTGCCTTGATAGCGGCCTTTTCGGCCGGTGTAAGGCCGGCGTACAATTCTTCCCAGAATGCTATGTCCAGATACTTGTCTCGTGTAACCTCGACCTTTTTCCCCTTTCCGAGAACTCCGGGTCCGCCGAAATAATCCAGAACCGCGTACGCCGTGACTTCCGCTGCGCTCGCGTTATCGAACCCGATGTAGGATTTCACATCCACTCCGGCGATGGGTTCGAGAAGGTTTACGATAATTACCGGAATTCCCCTGGCGTTTGCCTGTGCGATAACCGGTTTGATGATTTCCACCTCAATCGGAGAAATCGCGATCACATCAACATTTCTCTGAATAAAATCCTCGATAATCGCCACCTGGTCTGCGAACGCGATATGGGTGGCAGGCGACTGCGAAATGACCTCGATATTGAAGCCATTGGCATTTCCGTCTTTCGCGGCGGCCTCAAAAAAGTTCGTCGCTGTTTTAAAAACACCGGTAATGTCGGGCGGCGTCCAGCCGATTACGATCTTCTTCTCCCAGCTTTTTTGTTCGCTTTGGTCCGCTGTTTCCTTCTTACCCCCGGCAAACGCGAGGAGTGTAACGAAGATGAGCAGAACGAAAGTGAATAGACTTCGTAAGACTTCTCTTTTCATTTCTCAAACCTCCATAGTTTTTTTAATGCCCGATTTGTTCGCAGATGCTATTTATTGCTTTCATTATCTGGCATTTGTTGAAGATCATAGTACGATGTTTGTTTTTTGTCAATATAATTCTTGGGTAAGCCATTTACGATGTGGAGATTTTTTAGAATATTTTCCGGGCAGCCGGTAGCTGCGGGGTATGGGGGCATAAATCCCGGCAAAGCAGGGATTATCATGCAGAAAGTTGATTGTAATAGCCGACCTGTCAGGAATTACACTATCATCAATGAAATATTCAATTTTTTGATTCCAATTCATATGAGTAAACCGTTGTTACACCTAATTCCGGATGAATGCCGGCCGCGGAAATATAAGCTTTATCGGCTCGAGTTCTCTTTATGAAATCAATACCTTCCTGGCTTTCAAACATAAGAGTGTTCTTGATGAAATTGGTGAGGGAGCCGTAATCAGGAAATTCCCTGAAGCTTTTTCTCTGGAGCGCGCCTTAAAATGGGGAGCGGCCATGGGCACTGCCAATTGCCTTAATATCAATCCGGGATTTGTTGAGCTCACTGTTTTAGAAAAAATATTTGAAAGAGTAGTAGTAGAGAGGAGAGAAAAATGGGTGATCTAATGAGGCCGATTCCCTTCAGAGAATTGCTGTGTAGGATATTCGGCGAGTATTCGAAACTTAAGAGCATCTTCGGGATCCATAAGAATGAGTTTTTCAAAAAAGAGAGCGGCAAAA
>SDBT01014862.1_pt1 | contig 12391 bp, 15 predicted proteins | sample 2277101 | NCBI WGS metagenome assembly SDBT01 (sample SAMN10404973, study PRJNA504765) | marine sediment metagenome | isolation source: marine sediment core GS10_PC15, 103 cmbsf | place: Arctic Ocean: Southern Knipovich Ridge | collected 2010
CAATTCCGCGATAAATACGGGAGTTCCCATGAGTCAAAATGTTAAATCCAAGAATTTTAAAAATTTTGGGATTATCGGTAAAGTGCCTGCCATTCCTATTTGTGATGGTTGCGGGTTAGAATTTAATTGTTTAAATTATCCCTTCGATGAAGATGAAAAAAATGTCAATGTTTGTCGATATTGTGACAGTAATGCATTGAATAAGAATTATAATCAATTTTATGATCGTCCAATTAAAGTAATGGCTAGACAAGCAGGCAGAACTCGTCAATGTCTAAGAATTTTATAGACCAACTTTGTATCGTTCAATTTCAACTTCAGAATGTTCCATTTCAACAGCTTGGTACCATTTGGTATATCGATCATCAATTTCTAAATCTGGAAGATAACTTGTGGATCTTTCTGTCAAATACATTGTTAATAAACCATTAATTGAATGTTTCATTTTTGTTGTATCCTCAAGTTTAAAGACTTCTAGTAAATCATTTTTAAGTTGATCCATAAACAATGAATCGCCATATGTATCTAAATCAGGAATTAGGTTACCAACTATTTCGGAACCAATTACATTTTCCAATGTATAAATCAAAAACTTCGCAACTCTAATTCTGGCTAAATTGTCTAATATATTTTGTTCGTTATCAAGATATTTACTAATGACTCGGTAAATATCTTTTGGTATTTTTTGATAATAGTTTCCTTCTAAAAATCCATATTTAAAAACCCACAAAAGTTTCATCAATCCACGATCAATCGGTTTTAATCCACGATAAATTTTAAAATCATTCCAAATATTTTTTCTTTGATTTCCCATCTGATATTCCAGATCGAAATCCATCAAATGATGTATCTGTGGTTGTTCCAATTTTCGAATAGAAAGTTTAAAAACTAAGTTTGTTGTCTCTCCTCGATAAAGATTTCCTAAATAGATGGAATAATCCTTGACTGTTTTATGATTCTCTATCCAAGAAGCTTGTCCTTTATGAGTTAAAATTTCTGTCAAACGACAACCATCGCGACATAAGATTCGTAATCGACAATTGGTCGCGACGGTATTGAAAATAGATCCCAAAATTTGTCCAAAAGTTTTACCAATAGATTGAGATTGAGCCAGATAATAATATACACCTCCACCAGATGACAACGCGATTTCTCTCAATAATGATGAATCATGGTCATTTCCAAATCCTAAAGTATTGATGGTCAAATTATTTGGGATCCGATAATTTTCAAGGAATTTGTAAAAATCTTCTCCCTGGAATCCTGTGTTTGGAATTCCATCAGTAAACAATAATATTGTTGACGGAATAAGTTCCTCTTTATTTGCATGTTCAATTATTTTTAATCCTAATGATAAAGCATCAGAAATATTGGTAGAACCATTGGCCTTCAACTTTTGAATTAATTGGTAAAAAAATTGTTTGTTTTGAGTTGTCATCGGCAATAGAGGTAATTCAAAATGAATATCTTGATTGAAAGTTATTAACGCCAATTGATGATGTTCATTCAATCGATAATGTAAATATTCCAAAGTTGCTTTCATATAATCCATTTTTTCATTTGTCGCCATTGAACTTGAAATATCTATCAATACTATTATCCTAATTCGTTGATCAATTGGTTCTGTAGAAGGAGCTATTACTTTTAGATTTAAACAAATATTATGTACACCAGAGGATAATAATTTATTTTGATTTTGAAGATGAGGTATCAGTTCCATTTCTAACTTATAATAAAGATTTTAGTTTCATTTTTTATTTTTCAATTTCTTCCACATCTCTAAAAGCTTTCGCAGTTGGAAACCTGGGAATCCCACGTGTATCATCTGTAAATTCCTGAAATTTTACAGTTAACCATTTTCCAATATATTGATCCGCATTTTGGAAAAGTTTTCTTCTATAATTCCGCTCACCTTGCGGTTTAACAGAAAATTTACCAACAGATGTGACATTTGTTTCACATTCCCATACCACAGTACCTTTGTCATTGCCTTCTCCTTCATGATATCCAATGACTTTGAATTCTTCATCAGAAAATTCTTTGTATTTTTGTAGATTTTTACTTCTCTTTTTCAGTTCATAACTTGAATCGATATTTCTAAGAATGATTCCTTCATATCCCTGTTTCTCAAAAGTATCATGATATTGTTTGATTTCTTCTGGTTTTTCAATTGTAACATAAGGAACCATTACAAGATGAGGATATTTATTTCGTTGGAATAATTTAGCTAATAAATCACGTCGCACCTTGAGTGGCATATTTAAATCTTGTGTATCAAAACAGTCAAATATGTAAAATTTAATCATTTCCATGACTTTTAATTCTTCAGGGGTAATCGATGTAGTACTCACGAGCGCCATTGGGGGCGTCGCTAGGGTACCTTTGGTACCGGATTTGAGACTAACCTTTTTATTGGTCAATCCGTTCAGCACATTGAATGAAATCTGATCAGTATATAACTCGCCATCTAGATAAAAATTTTCTGGCATATCATGTAGAAAATTGATAACCTCTTGACGAATAGAATCAAAATTTTGAATCTCGCCTCCAGCTCTAGTCATAATCTGAATTTTCTTGTCATTTTTATAGATAATAGCACGGTTCCCATCATATTTTGGATCTCCATAACAAGGAAACTTAATTCCACTCATTGAACCGTCTTTTAGTGTTGCAAATTTAAAAGGATACGCTAACATAGGCCGAATAGTTAGAACCGTAGATGCTTGGCTGAGATCGGTGATAAACCCTTCTTTATCTTTTTTTTTATTCCATTTGCTTTGTGCTTCGGAAATAGCTTGCTCCCAAGGAGTTTTTTTCCCTTTGGCTCTTTTCAATGCTTTGGTTTGATGTTGCATTTGTCCATTTTGATATCCATATTCGGTATGAGATACAATAGAATCATCAGATTCAAGAGTGATGTAAGTTTTCCAGAGATAGATCTTTCCTCCCGTTTTTTTCTGGTATAAGGGTTGAAATTCGTGTATTTTTGACATATTGATATAAATATGATATAAAGATTTTAAGTTCAATTTTTTTTATAAAAAAATCTGAGCTAAATATATGTTAGTGTCACTCATCAACTACTATAAGAATTATGTTTTCTTGTGGATCATATATGTCATTGATTATGTCCTATTGACTAAAATTTGTATAGGAGAAAGTTCATATTTCAAGATAGCTTATAATTATTTCTACCCTCCTGTCAAAAGAGATTTAGAAGTAATTGAAGTCAAAGTCCATCATCAAGATGAAGTCAAAGATATTACAGAGCAATTTGTCAATATTATTAATAAAAAACAGAACACGCAAGAGATTACCTGGGAAGAGCTGCAAGAATCAGAAGAACTATCAGAAAACTTTCATTTAGATATTCGTTATTCCATGGTTAACAATATTTATAGAATTATTTATCATTATAATGACCATCCAGAAATCAAATTTCCTCTCCATACACCAGAAGAGGTCGAAAAATATCAACAAGATCCGGAATACAAGAACGCTGTGATTTATGCTGAATTGTGTCCAAAAATTCCAGAAGAAGAAGATCATACCGATGAAGAAGGTGAAGATATTACCGATATTATTAAGGAATATTCTGGCCCATTGAATGATTTTTATCAAGGAAAGGACCATCGAATTCATGTCTCATTATTAAAAGATCAAACGGGGAGGAAATTTATTATGGAAAATGAAATTATAAGGATTACTGATACTGCGGCGGATGAAATTGAATTCAAAAAAGGTGATATAATTAAATTAGAAAAATCATCAGTGTAATTGTCGAATTTTAATTTTGTTTCTGATAATCTCTACTTGGTTCAAATAAATAGCAGGTTCCGAAGTAGACAACTTGTATAATTCTACCCCGTCATACCTTTCTCTAAATGTTTTTTGATAAGCTTTAATCCCTGAAAGAGGCATAATTATCAATTGGAGGAAAAAAGCATCATTTTTTTTTAGTATCCGATTAGAAATAAATTCTTTGATTATATTATAATGTCACGTCAATTATTAGGTGGATATAGCCAAAAATCTTATAATGTCAATATACCTGCTCCAATTGATTGGAGTATGGGTAAAGGAATTATCGGTTCATATGATGGTATTAAAATTAGACCACCCGGCGGTTCCAGATGGAGAAAAAATCCATCCAATGTTCCCTTAATTAAAGGACCAATCTTTGTTCCTCAGGGCACACCTCTTCCATTGAAACATGAAGAAGTTCCTGCTGATATTCCTAAAGATAGTATGTTCATTTTTGCCAGAAATATTGCTTCTCCTCTTTGTTGCCCTTCCACTCATTCTACCAGTACTGGTTGTGTCTGCACCACGCCTGAACAAAGAAGTTTGATTGGTGCTCGTCGCGGATATAACAAGAGTTATTGTAGTGATCCAGATTTCTAAAAAAAATTTGATTTATGTTTTATCATAGAAAGGTAAATGGCCTTTTATCCCGATATTTATCATAAAATTGCAGGATATTTGGATTTCAAAACCAAACTAAATCTCAAAAGCTCATCTCTTTATCTGTATCAAATTATCAAGATTTATTCTATCCCCAAAAAATACAATAAAAATCTTGATAATCAAGTCTTAAAAAATTTTCAACATCTCAGATCTCTTCATATTAGTAATCTATATTGCCCAAGTAGTCTAGGATTAATCCATTTAAGAAACTTAAGGAGTTTATATGCACGAGGAAATGTCAATATTAATCAAGCAATTCCTTATTTACAAGAACTTCACGCGTTGGATATTAGTTCCAATCCTCATGTGACGGATGATAAATTGCAACAGATTCATCAACTTACTACTTTGTATCTACGCGGCCGAGGCGTAAGCTATGTGACAGATGGAGGAATCAAGCATTTTAAGGAACTTCGACGATTAGATATTCGTTGGAATTACAATATTACTGATAAATGCTTATTGTATTTTCCAAAACTTGAAAATTTGAACCCAACCGAATGTGTGACAGACAAAACTATTAGTCAACTTAAGAATCTCAAAGTCCTGTATGCCAGTCGATGTGATAGTCAAATTACGGATAAATCCATTTCTCAACTAGATAACCTAGAAGTTCTTTATACAGGCGCGAATCTGAATATCAGTGATCTATCTTTGATCAACAAAGATAAGATTAAACTTCTTTGCGCACATCGTGAATGTAGTAGCAAATTTTCAGATGAAGTTATTAATGGGATGTCTAATCTCAAAGTATTAATACGCCATGGTCATAAGACAATTAGAAAAATTGAATAATAATTTTTATAACTAAATAAAATGTCAAGATTGCCAATTACAGATTTTATACGATTAGAAGCGCACCATCTTAAACTAATCGGAACCTGTCAAGATTTTATTCAAAATGGGTCTCGATATTGTAGAAATCCTAGGTTAGCAGGAGGAGACTATTGCCGTCTCCATGATAGACATTATCCTGTTGTTAAAGAATTTATTCCAAAAATATCACCTTTTGAAATGAATTATTCAAAATGTTGTAATTTCCCACAAAAATCTCCAATATTTTGATAACCTTTTTCATTTATAATTTCTTTCAATTCATTTTCGATTCTTTCGAAACATAATAATCCTTCTCGCAGCACTTGAGTGCCTATTTGTACTGCTTTGGCGCCTGCCAAAATATGTTCAAAAGCATCCATTCCCGATGTTATTCCTCCACATCCTATAATATCAATTTTATCTTCAAATAGTTGATAGAATTTATGGACATTGGCTAGAGCAAAAGGCTTAATTATTTCTCCACCAATACCTCCGAAACCATTTTTAGGACGAATCACAACTTTTTCTTCAATTGGATCGATGAGAAGTCCATTGCCCAAGGAATTAATACAAGTAATAAATTTAATTTGTGGGTATTTAAGAATAATTTCGGCCATTTGTTCAAAATGTGAGAAATCAAAATATGCTGGCAACTTTAATCCCAAAGTTGGTCCATGATAAATTTCAAAAACTTTTCTCAACAATTCATCAGTAGCTTCAAAATCGTAACCAGTCTGAGGTTTGCCAATAATATTTGGACAAGAAAGATTGAGTTCAATACCGGATATTCCATGAAAATCATCCATATTTCTGAATATTTTCAAATTATCTTCAAGAGATAGACCAGAAACCGAAATAAAAAAAGGTTTCTCTTTACTAATGGTATGGGATATTCTAGCATAAAATTGAGAAGAATAATTAGCTAATCCTGTGGAATTAATACTGGCAATAGATGTTTGATAATATCGCGGATGTGGATTGCCTTCTCTAAATAATAAAGTTGAACTTTTGGATATTACTGCACCAGTATGCGGACATTTGGCTAAATCTTGGAGTTCAGATTGAGTAGTACAATTAACACCAGAAGCATTATAAAGACAGGTATCTAAATGAATATTTCCTATTTGTGTAGAGAGCATATGTATTTGTAAATTAATTTTCATTTAAATGTTTTTTCGATCCATTTGGAGGCATCATCTTGCGTTTTAAATTCCTCCCTGTGAAGTATCTTATATCCATCTGCCCAAGAAGACTCAACTGAATAATGCGTCTGTGTGTGCTTGCCACCCATTACGCCCGATACCATTTGATATGTGTGTGGAGATATAATTTTAATATTATGTAAATAAGTAAGGTTCGAAAAAGTATTTCCAAAACGGATAAGTTTATCCATGATTATTATTATTTATCATAATAAAACACCTTTCATTTTTTTTTTAGCTAGTGAAAAAATTGAAGTAAAAATTTAGAATAAATGTTATCATGTATTCGTCGCGCGACAAGGGAGTTGGTTTAGAGACTATAGTAAACAATATTTGTTGGAAAGATAATTGGAGATCTAAAATTTATGATCAGTCAATAGTTAATAAATGGTGTCGAGAAAGTGTTTCTCAAAATGTTTCAGTCGATGTTTTTGAAATGGCTTTATCGGTTCTGAAATCAATTGCTGAAAAATCATTAGTGAAAGATTCAAATTATTGTCAAGAATATATGGCTGTAGAAGACCAAGACCAGATGACAGATTTGGATGGTTGTGATGATTGGGATGATTGGGATGAAAAAGATAAAAGTGGTTATTGTAAACACCAATATCGCAAACCATTACTACAAGAATATATTACAGAGGAATTCAATCTCATTCCTTCTAATCTAACTCAAGAATTAGCTAAACTTTTATCCCCCTTTGAAGAAAATCAAGATTGGCATCCAGGATCTAATCGACAAGTATTAGATTTAATCCATCCCTCACTTTACTGTTATGTTAAGGGACTTTCTTCTCTTCATAATGTGAGCAAAAGCCAAAGTCCTGGTACCACCAAGGAACCAATTACAGAACAAAATCGTTATCAATGGTTACCTGCTGAAGTGAATATCAATTCGGGAACGAAATTTATGTCTTATATCAATAATTTAGACCCATTAGAACATCGAGAATTGTATCAAGTAATTGAACAAATATTTACGAAAATGATTCCAGGATTAGAAACCGTCATCAATAAACAATTACCCCAGAATATTCAAGTAATTGTTAAGGCAGCCAATATAGTTTTAACTCCAGAAAATCCAGTTTATCCAGGAGGTAGTTGGCATCTAGAAGGAATGGCATATGAACATATAATTGCTACCAGTATCTACTATTATCAAGAAACTAATTTGACACCAAGTTATTTGGAATTTCGTCGAGCTTTGGAAGATTTATTACATTATCCACAAAGTGATGATCAATATGTGCATAAACATTATGGATTGAGAGATGAACAACCAATGAGTGAATATTTAGGTAAAGTAAGAACCGAAGAAGGCAAATGTTTATTTTTCCCAAATTATTTACAACATCATGTTTCATCATTTGAATTAAAAGATAAAACTAAAATTGGAGAAAGAAAGATTTTAGTTTTTTTTCTAATAGATCCTGATAAGAAAATTATTTCGACTCAAGATATTCCTATGCAACAAAGAAATTTTTTAGGAAATCAATTGGTCTCTATGGTCAAGAATCGTTTTCCACGAGAACTTAGTCGTAAGGTAGCGGAATATTTACCAGGGATGACTTTGAAAGAAGCTCGTCAATATAGAGAGAAATTAATGTTTCAACGGAAATATTTTATAGATCAGCAGAATCAAGAGATTTTTGAAAGAGAGTTCTCTTTGTGCGAGCATTAAATTTATAACTAAAAATAATTTAAAGAAAATAGTCTATGTACGAAATAATGAATCGCGACACATTTATTTTAGAACTTTACCAAAAAGGTATTATCAAAACCGGCGATTTCACCTTAAAATCCGGTATCAAATCCAACATTTATGTTGACCTTCGTTCTTTGATTGCTTATCCGTCTTTGATGGCACAAGTTATTGAAATGATTTATCAAAAAACACAAGGAACCCAATATAGTCAAATTTGTGGTTGTGCTTATACCGGAATCCCCATTGCAACTGGAATATCCTTAAAATATGGTGTACCAATGGTATTGAAGAGAAAAGAAAAAAAAGATTATGGTACTAAAAAGATGTTAGAAGGAATATTTAGATCTGGCGAAAAATGTTTATTGATCGATGATGTTATTACTAGCGGGTCCAGTTTAAAAGAAAATATTGAAGAATTAGAAAAAGAAGGCTTGGAAATAGTTAAAATCTGTGTTTTAATTGATCGACGAACTGGTGAAGATGTCTTAGAAAACAAATATCCTATTGAAAGCGTTTTTACTTTAAAAGAAATAATGGATATAAGAGAAAAATATCATTACCATTCTAAAATTGCGAATCAGATTGTTCAACTAATAACGAAAAAAGAAACAAATTTAGTTTTGTCAGCAGATGTTACAACTAAAAACGAACTCATCAAATTGGCAGATGAATTGGGCCCGTATATTTGTATCCTTAAAACACATATTGATATTATTACCGATTTTGATTGGGAAATGATGGCTATGCTTAAAAGATTATCACAAAAACATGGTTTCTTTATTTTGGAAGATAGAAAATTTGCTGATATTGGTAATACTGTCCAACAACAATTGTATGGCGGATTTTACTCTATCGCGCAATGGGCTGATCTGATTACCGTTCACGGATTAATGGGATCGGGTATTTTGGAAGGAATTAAAAATGTAGGACCAAAACAGAGAATTCCAGGCGTATTATTACTAGCTCAAGCATCAAGTCAAAATAATCTAATTTCAAATGATTATACACAAGAAATAGTCAACATGGCGGAACAATACCCAGAATTAGTAGTTGGATTTATTTCTCAACAAAAATTACATCCTAAATTTTTACATTTCACGCCTGGTATTAATCTTTCCACTGAAGGTGACGGAATGGGTCAACAATATAATAGTCCGGAATATGTGATTGGCGAAAAAGGTTCTGATTTAATGATAGTAGGAAGAGGTATTTATCAAGCAGAAAATCCAATCGAAATGGCACAAAAATATCGCGAAATCGGTTGGAAATGTTATTCTCAAAGAAACCAACCCCAACCTCCGCCAAAAGTGATATAAAGCACTTTTTTTAAATAATTGTAAATAAATGAGTCTTAATAGATTGGCATATTTACAATTAAGTACTTTAGATTTAGCCAGATATCACCAATTGGTTTACGGATTAAAAATTGGAAAAATAAATGTAGATTCAGAATTTGATTGTCTTTTAGAAAAATATTATAAACTAAAACTCAATCCGTCAGTTTTTGGTAGAAAATCGAGCTTTACTATTGCGCGCAATGGCGATTTTATAAATAAGATGTATTTGCAATGCACTTTACCAGGAATAAATCCTCTGATGAACAATAAAAACTTTTTTTCTAAACAGCGGAAGCATAAGAGTAAGAGAAGACGTTAACTATTATCCAATTTACTCCAATATAGTAATGATTTGATGGTAAGAGGTTTTCCAATACATTTCATTCTGTGTGTCATGTCCTTCCATAATCTATCACATTCCCCTTCTCTAAATTTTGAACTTTGTTTAGACCATTCGATCCAAAGAGATAATGAGTTTTATCTTTTTTGCTATGAATTGAAAGTTTTTTGATAAGACTTAGAACAAATAATTTACTCTTCAAATCAAATTCGTAATTAGATCTCATTAGTTGGTATGGTTCTTGATAATATCCTCTTGAGCCATATAATTCCCAATGAACTTTAATTGACATATCATCAAAAATTTGATAAATAGAATTAGTAAATTGGAGATCTTTCAGTATTTGTGCCAATTGCGGCAAGAGATTGGTTCTTAATCTATTGAAGGAATCCAAATTGGTAATAATATTAGGATAGATTAAATGAATTCCATCTTTATAGAGATTGCCTTTGGAATAAGGTGACGGTCTCATCATCAAATAATAATCGAAATTTGGATTGATCCAAATATTATTAATTTCTTGGTGAAAAACTGATAAGATTTGATCTAAAATATTATCAGTTAATTGTCTCTCCTTTCGGCTTTGATAAAAATCTAAATCAATCGTTAAAGGCGTTGGATAGATTCTTCTTTCCAACATTCTGATTGGTCTCAGATCACGAAAAGTATAATTGTAATAATGGAGATAAAACAAATCCAGAGATTGAGGTTTGATTCGATAAGTACCTCCTGGAATAATACTAGAGTGTGTATAATTATCTTTGGTATACCTATTTTTCAAAAACTGTTTCATTTATTGGATATATATCAATTATAATTCATTTTTTTCGGCATTGAATAGACGTATATAGGCGTCTTACCAACTAAATATGTTTTGTTATCGGTCTCTACGACTTTCGCTCGATAATCCGTAAAGGCTTCTTTTATCGATTTGCAGGTAATATGATCAACTTCTCCATTGTTTCCGATCCAACCTCTGCACTCAGAAAGGCGTCCGTCAGGGTTTTCTTTAATCCATGAGGTAGAAAAATTGTTGGCTTTGCCAAGTTGTCGGGGTGGGTTTTGCATCTCGTTGTATAATTATGTAATTGTAAAAGATATTTCAAATTTTTTTCTCTGGAAAAAATGAAGGGCGATTACTTGTAAGTAAAAAGATATGGATACTTATTTCCAAAAATATCATCAAATATTTGAAAATTTACAATATCTTACTTTTGCTTGTCTCTACGACGGTTATCAAAATATTGATTTTATTTATTACAAAACCAAAGAAAATATTTCTAACGAGCTTAAATATAATCAGTATTTAGCTTTATCAATTTCTTTTGGATATTTGGATAAAATGAGATTTATAGCATCAATATTTTGGTTCTATGTTTTTAACTATGAGAAGGGTATTTATTTCCATGAATTGTATTTTATTTTGAAGGAAGACCGGATCAAAGTATTGTTTGACTTAGTTGAGAAAAATTATATTTCAAAAGAAGAAGTAAAATTTGATGAATTCCTTGTTTATCAAGGTGGATATGATTTTCAAGATGTTCTACCAATTTTAGAAACGTTGCCAAGTATTCAAAAAATTAATATTTGTCCAAATTGTTATCATTATGTAGAAAAATATGAGGCTGACGATTGTTTACCACTCAGAAATAAAATGAACGAAATTGAAAAGAGTCATCAATCAACAATTATTTCTTTATCGATACAGGCACATAATAATTATTTAGTTTACGATAGAAACGGCAATGTCTGGATTCGTTTTGATCCACATGGGATATCGAAACGGGAGTGTACTTGGAAGTTTGACAAAATATTTAAATTTCTTTATCAAGAGAGATATATTCCTGACTATGAATATTATTTGATAGGTATTGGACCTCAATATGTAGCTAATAATATTCCTTATTGTGCAATTCTTTCGATTATGATGATTGAAATATATATTGATCAAGTAATATTACAAAGATTATCTATTGAAAAAATATTTGAATCCTTAACATCTCAAAAATTTATTTACGATAAATTAAAATTATATCTTCAATGCATAAAAATAAATATAAAGCAATTGTAATTATAACATATTATCATTACCAATGCAACTCAAAAACGTTTTAATTTTTTTGGTTTTTGTAATAGCTAGATTCGATCCTACAACTCAAATTAATTTCCATAAAAGATAAATACTTTGATTAAATTTATTTTCATTAGTCTTTAATGTAAATAAATCTTTATATTTATTCATCACTCGAATCAGTAGAAGATAGATCAAGATCAGGTTCTAATGTTAAATTGATTCGATGACCAATAATATTGATATGAGCAGATTTAATAACATTATCAATCACACCGACTAAAATACTGAACACGTTGCGATAAATCTGTTTTTCTACAAAATCTGGTAAATATTTAATATTGACATTTTGATCATTCAATAATTGATCCACAAAAGCATTGATTTGTTGTTTAGAAATCAGTTCTGTCATTTTGAGATTATTATTTTTAGACATTTCAGTAAGAACGGCTT
>SDBT01014863.1_pt1 | contig 12390 bp, 24 predicted proteins | sample 2277101 | NCBI WGS metagenome assembly SDBT01 (sample SAMN10404973, study PRJNA504765) | marine sediment metagenome | isolation source: marine sediment core GS10_PC15, 103 cmbsf | place: Arctic Ocean: Southern Knipovich Ridge | collected 2010
GGATGGGCCTACAGATTAGGGCCTAATGCTATAACATTATTATAAGGAGGTTAAAAATTAAAATGGAAAAAACAGAAATTACTCCGACAGAAGGAGATACAAAGACTGCAGAAGAGGTTCAATCAGAGATTGAAGCTGCTGAAGAGTCTACTGAAGATGCAACTGAAGAAGCTCCTAAGGAAGAAGCTACAGAAGATGCAACTGAAGAGGATGCTACTGAGGATGCTACTGAAGAGGTTGCTACCGAAGAAGCTGCACCTACAGACGAATAAATTTAACTAAATTTAGATTAACTTTTATTTTTATTTTTTATTAGCGGTATGGGGTACAGGATAGCCCGGGAGTCTCATAAGCTTCAGGACCTTGTTCGACTCAAGGTACCGCTATTCTGCCTCAATAGTATAATGGTCACTACGCTAGCTTGTCGAGCTAGAGTTCCGGATTCAATTTCCGGTTGGGGCGTTTGCCGTCATGACGCAGAATGCTATTGCACCAGGCTTGAACCCTGGGGGAGATAATCCCGTATCGGTTGAATTCCGGTTGACGGCGTTCAAAAGCGGGATTGGTTTAATAGTAGAACATGTGGTTTCCAACCATAGGGCAGGGGAGCGTTACCCCTATCCCGCATATAGGTTCCCGTCTCCACAAGGAATAATAGGGCATTATTATTTTTAGGAAACTCGGGACATCACCCAGATGCAACACAAACAGACATAGCTTGGGAGCGATGATTGTCGGGTAGTGGCTTAGATAGATATGGAGAGAGAAACAGAATCCCGGTTACGAAGAACCTATAATTGCCGTCATAGTTCAATGATAGAATAACTCCCTTGTAAGGAGTAGATACCGGTTTGACTCCGATTGGCGGCTTGGCGTGTACCCTAAATGGTTATAGATATAAAATAATGGTGAGAAAGAATAATAATCCCTATAAGAAGGTTAAGCGTGATGGTAAACATAAATATGAACATCGTATTTTAATGGAAAAATTTCTAGGTAGAGGGCTAACTTATAATGAAATAGTTCATCATATAGATGGAGATAAGAGGAATAATGAGTTGAAAAATTTAGAGCTAATAGATAGAAGGGTTCATGCAGGGAATCATACAAGAGAAAGAGCAAAATATGTAGAAATAACATGTGCTGAATGTGGAAAAAAATTCAAGATGAGAGAGAAGTGGTATAAATATAGAAAATTAAGGCAGAGAAACTTTTTCTGTTCACATCGTTGTAGTGGTTTTGGAGTTACTGACAATCAATATAATGTCATCAGTAAAGCTTACAAGGCAAAAATTATTCAAGGATTAGCAATTGGGTGGAGTGGATATAAAATAGCTCAAGAAAATAATATGAATAGAGCAACTGTTTATAATCATATAAAGAGAATAAAAAATGAATCTCAAAATAAGCCAAATTGACTCAGTGGTGTAATCAGATAGCACACTTGGCCGTTGCCCATGAAGTGGAGGTTTGAATCCTCCCTGAGTCGTAAGCTCCTATAGTGTAGTCTGTCCAAGCATACCACGTTTTCATCGTGGAGACAGGGGTTAGAATCCCCTTGGGAGCATAAGAGCTTGTAGTGTAATGAGAGCACGCGGGCCTGAAGTGTCCGTAGAGGAAGTTTGAATCTTCCAGAGCTCATTGGCCCGGTAGCTCAGTCTGTCCAGAGCAGTGCCCTTTTAAGGCAAATGTCGGGGGTTAGAATCCCTCTCGGGCCATTAAGACCTCGTAGCTCAGTCTGTCCAGAGCAGTACCCTCTTAAGGTAAATGTCGGGAGTTAAAATCTCTCCGAGGTCATATAGTCCAGTAGTTTAATGAAAAGAATATTGGGTTTCGACCCCAAAGACGAAGGTTTAATTCCTTCTTGGACTGTGTAATAGGTCTATGGTGTAATGAACAGCACGTAACACTTCTAATGTTAAGGCGGGGGTTTAATTCCCTCTAGACCTGTCGGACCTATAGTATAGTGGCAGAATACCGGACTGATATTCCGGAGACTCAAGTTCGATTCTTGGTAGGTCTATAGGAGCCCGTAACTCAGCAGTAGAGTACCGTCCTTATATGGCGGGGGTCGGGGGTGCGACTCCTCTCGGGCTCATGAGAATTCAATGGAAAAAATAAAAAGAAGAAGGTGGGAAGATAAAGAAATCGAATACTTAAGAGATAATCATACAACTATTCTATATAAAGATATAGGGAAATATTTAAATAGAACAAAAATCTCCGTAGTGCTTATGAGTATTAGAATTGGGTTAAAAACCGGCCCAAGAAAATGCTATGCTGTCAAAAATCCGAATTGGAAAGGAGGGGTTATTACAGATACATACCATTACAGAAAAATTCAGATAGAGAGGTATCCTCAAAAGGAAAAAGCTAGAAAAGCTGTTCGTCAAGCAGTAAGGTCCGGCAGACTATATAAACCATATAACTGTTCCGAATGTAAAAAAACATTTAGTAAAAATAAGATAGAAGGACATCATGAAGATTATGATAAACCTTTAGAAGTTAGATGGCTTTGTAGAAGGTGTCATAAGAAGTTGGATAAAAAATAATAAGGAGAGGTTGCCGGAGTGGTCGAACGGAATGGACTTAAGATTCATTAGCACTTGTTGCTCTCAGGAGTTCGAATCTTCTACTACCCATTATGCGGAGATGCCGGAGTCAGGTCAAACGGGCTAGGCTTAGAACCTAGTGTGCCTTGTGCCTACGGGAGTTCAAATCTTCCTCTCCGCATATGATGGATAAAGCATAGATAACGATGCATACGGTCGTGACTTGCTTTCCCCCCCAATGCAAACATTTATAAACCCTGTTAAACTTAATTAAGTATGCCATATAAGGATAAACAAAAACGATTAGAATCTCATGAAAGGTGGAGAATTAAAAACCGAGGACCTTTAGCAGAGAGACAGAGAAAAAGGAGGGCTATAACTAGGGAATGGTTTAAGGAATATAAAAAGAACTTTATATGTATAAAATGTTCAGAACCTGACCCGAGATGTATAGATTTTCATCATCAAGATAATAATAAAGAATTATCTGTTTCTACCATGGTATCTGGAGGTTATTCAAAAGAGAGGATTTTAAAAGAATTAAAAAAGTGTACCCCCTTCTGTTCCAATTGTCATAGAAAGATACATATAAAAGAATATTAGAGGATATAGCTCAATGATAGAGTGTCCGGCTCCAACCCGGAAGATTAGGGTTTAATTCCCTATATCCTCATAAGGTCAACATGACACACCAGTGAACCGAGGGGTGGTTCGTCATAGTATCCACGTGTTACGCTATGAATGTGTACGGAAGACCTTTCAAGGGCCCATCGTATAATGTATATTATACCTGGTTTGCAACTAGGTGATAGGAGTTAAATTCTCCTTGGGTCCATAGGTTTATAGCTTCCTCAAAAAGCTATTGGTGGACTTGCTGAGGGTAGTTGTTATGACTTCCTTTTGTGGAGGCTCAACGGTTTATACATTCCTTAAAAATGTATTGGTCAGGGTGTAGCTTAGCGGGGGTAAAACTCCATTAAGTTATTAAGAGTCCGGTAGTGTAGCCTGCACAAGCACTCACGGCTTTGAACCGTGCAACGGAGGTTGAAATCCTCCCCGGACTATAAGTCCGCCGGGACTATAGGGGTTATGGTCTAACTTGGTTATGACTGGTGGTCTGGAGCCATCAAGTCCTGGTTCAAATCCGGGTAGCCCCATCTGGCTTTGCGGTTCTAGGCCAATAACAAGCCCGGCAGTAGGACTGCATTTGTAGGGGAGGGACGTAACCCAATGAAGCTACATTTTATAATCATCGAGGCAAGGTACCGGTTACAAGTCAGATTGTAAGCACAGAGATAAGACCTCATTGATTGCATACTTCCTAAGGGAGAGGGGAATTAAGTTATCCCCTTAATTTATCTTTCAGAGATGTGTTGGAGGGTTTGAATCCTTCCGTGTGCCTATGGCTAAGTAGCCCAATGGTAGGGCCGGGGGTTGTACCCCTGAGATAGGTCGGTGGCAACGTATGTTGTTATAATCCGCGACTAGAGTTTTTTCATACGAGGAAATTTTAGGGTGTCATGGTTCGAATCCATGCTTAGCCGTTAGTCGAAAGACTATCTTTGTGGGTCATCCTGAAGAGCTAGCAAAAAGAGAGGCTCCTTAACCGGAGACCAGTCAGCCCACATTTTATATTCACTATCATAGTTAACCAGATACCCGCCCTAATGAAATTTTACTGGTAGAACGTTCAGAGTTAGGGCAATGGAGAGAAAAGTTTATATGCAGATATGTTTGTAATACTGAAGTAACTCCAAGGGCTTTAAGAGTAAGCCGTCCATTTTATAATCATGAAAAGTACATCAACAGAGAACACTAAATGGCTAGATGATATTTATAAGTTTGACTTATCTAAATATAAAAGAACAAGAGTAGAATGCAGGACTTTGAGATTCAAGGTATTGGAGATTTTATAATCAAGATGAAAGAAATAAAGTTTAAGGTAAAGAAGAATGGATGTCATATCTGCACATCACATTGTGTTGACGAAGAAGGTTATGTCATCTGCACAAAGAAGGGAAAGACGAGCCCCATCTATCGATTCATATACAGATTCTATAAAGGAGAGCCGAAGAAGGGAATGGTTATCAGACACACTTGTGATAATAGAAAATGTATCAACCCAGAACACCTTATCATTGGAACTCATCAAGATAATGTTCGAGATAGAGTTGCCCGTGGAAGGAGTGCTAAAGGTCTTAAGAATGGAAGGTCTAAGATGACAAGGCAAGCGGTATTGAAAGTTTATAATGACAAGAAGACATCTCGAACTGAACTTGCAAGGAGATATGGAGTTGACCGTCAGGTCATAAGGAAGATTCAAATTGGAGAAACTTGGAGATGTGTAACCTCTATATAGTGGTACCGAAAAGTTTATAAAGGGAGATTGATTAATTTTAAACATGGCAAACATTTTAATAACAGGGAGCAGGAGCATAGTCAATCAATCTTTCGTATGGGATATTTTAAAAAAAGAGATGGATGAAGGAGATGTTTTAATCCATGGAGGGGCTAACGGTGTGGATAGTTTAGCTCAAGAATTCTGTGATGACCACAACTTCTGTTCTGTAATAGTACGGCCAGTTGATACTTTTAATAATGTTTATTACCTTCATAGGAATGCTGAAATGATTGGTATGTGTGATAAGGTGATAGCCTTTTGGGATGGTCGAAGCAGAGGGACAGATTTTACTGTGAGATATGCTAAGGCTAGGAACTTAGATGTTAAAGTTTTCCAATATAATGGTTAAACAATATCTATCCTCAATAGCGTATGTATATGAAAAGAGATTCGTTATACCTAGTAGTTTTGGGGATGACCAGATAGGATATGAGATTTTCCATGGAGAAGGTTTAGTTAAATGTTTCTCATGTAATAAGGGGGATGTTGGTAAGGCTTATATAAATAATTGGATTGTCCCTGAGAAGGCAAGAACAATGGAGTTCTCCAAGATGGAAATTAGTGGAAAGTTTATTCCCGGAGCCCCATTGTATTACGATAGGAAGGGAGACATTTTAAGGATAGGAAATAGAGTATGGTAAAAGGGGAAGAAGATGTAAATAATATTGAAGAGGAGAAGCCCCAGAAAAGTAAGATGTCTAAATGGTCAATGAAATTAAGAGGTATGCTTGATTGCTGCAAAGAATAATAAAATGGAAGAATTTAATAAAGAAGAAGTTGAAGCTCTGAAAGAATTGGCAAAGAACCATTTGTTTTTTATGTCTCTTCATGAAGGAGAGACCTATAGGAATAGATTTGAAACATGGGATGATACTTATAATAATCTAAGGGCTATGGGGTCTAGCCATGAACAGGTGATTAAACGAATTGGGGAGAAGAAAAAATAAAGTATTAAAATGGAAAAGAAGATATTACACCTAACATTGAAAAAGAAGTGGTTTGACTTAATTGCTTCAGGGGAAAAGACTATAGAATACCGGGAAATAAAAGATTACTGGAAAAGAAGATTAGTAACAATTACGGATGATAGAATTATGTCTCCAAACTTTATAGGACATCCATTTACTTTTAATGAATTTTATGAGATTGAATTTAAGAATGGTTATTCTAAAACTTCTCCATCTATGAGGGTTGAATTTAAGAAAACAGTCCTTGAGGTATTTGAGGGGAAGATGTGTTTTGCAATTCACTTAGGGAAGATAATCAGTTTGCAGAATATAGGGAAGGTGGAAGAATGAAATTTGAAGAGAACAACTTATGCAATTGCTCAACGTCAGATGAGATAGTAAGATATGATAAAGTATTTTGGGAAGATGGTGACCTAAATGAATATATGGTTGAATTCTCTGAAGGATGTAAATTAACTATTGATAAGGATGAGATAACTGAAGAAGAATTAAAATATTTAATAGAAAATGAAGTTTGTATACACTTTAATTTCAGTATGAGTATTTTGAAAGATAATTTCAAGAAGAAAGAATCTAAAAAGGAGTCTCAAGATGGAAATTGAAGAAAAACTAGATAAGTTATTTGATTATGTGCACAGTTTACAAGAGAAGATTGAAGACGAGATGCTAGACAGCTTTAGAAGATTATCGGAGCACCATTCAGAGATGAAAAAGATAAACGATGAAATATTAGATATAGAAATAGCATATAGAATTAACAGGAAGGTGAAAGCATGAGTATGGATGATGATGAATTCGATATGGTAAATAAGAAGTGTAATGAGTTTTTTACAATGGATAAGATTGGAAAGATTATGAGTGAAGATTTAAAGCATGTATTAGAAAGAACATTTTTGGAAGGGTATGAACTTGGAAAGACACACAATACAAAGAAGGTGAAAGCATGAGTTGGGGGATATCTGAAAACGCAATAGATAAGGAAAAGTTCTGGGCAGATATTAATGATACCTTGCAAGGTTTTAATTCAACTGCTAAAATAGATTATGTAACATATTGTGAATTGTACGATGATTTAAGACAGCAGTTTGACTTATGGGTGGATTCGTCTTTTACAGGGAAGGTGAAATCATGAAATGTCTTAAATGCAAACATAAATGGAAGAGAACTAAATGGCAAGAGCTTGTTTCGTTTATATGTAAATGTCCTAAGTGTGGTTCAAGGTGGCTGCTTAAATACTAATATGGCAATGACCCCAGAAGACATGATGGAGGACTTGAGGAAAGGAACTTTTGAAAGAATGGACAGGGCCTATGAAGAACTCAGACCTATCCTAAGTGAAATTATGTTTACAAAGATTAAATATGGGGAAGCAACGAAATTTGTTCAATCAGGGAAGCTGATAGAAAGTCTAAAACATATCAAGGTGATAGTCGAAGCACACCAATATATCAGAACTCACCATTTAAATTCTCATAAGAACTAAAATATAAACATGGATAAATTAAACTTAGAAGAAGAACTCGGAGGAAGCTCACCATACCTTCCAATGGAAGACCCTTCATTATATTATGAGACTTATATGGCTACGCCTTCATTCAATGACCGAGGGATAGTGGCTTCAAATAAAGACCCTGCTATTGCTATCGCTGAAGCAAGAGCTAAAGGATTTGAACATCCAGTAATAATCTATTGTCCAGACCCGAGCATTATCCAAATACCTTCAGTATTCACAGATGTCTCTAAGGACTTTCTACTTAAGCTTAAGGATGAAGTTAATGGAAACCGATGTAAACATTTAGATTACTGTACCTTGGCTCAAGTTGAAGGAGAAGGTTGTACTAGACATCGAAGTTGTAATGCTTACAAACATTTTAAGAAAGGAGAAAATGAAAATGGATAAAAAAACAGATGAAGAATTAGCAGATGAGAAGATGAAGGGGATGTTTCCGATGGGCTATTGTATTGGAGGAAACTATGAGGGCTACAAAAGGGCAATCCTCGAAGGAATTAAAATTGGGAGATTAAATCAAGATAGTTGGCTAGACCAAGACTTCGATATTACTCCCTTGTTAGAGGATTAAAATTAAAGGAGAAGATAAAAATGGATGAATCACAAAAATTTAAATTAGAAGTTCTTTTAGAAGAACTCGAAAGTTACAGGGGAAGACATACAGAACTAATATCTGTTCTCATTCCTGCGGGAGCTTCCCTGATACAGCCTCAGAAACAGCTTGAGGATGAGAAGGGAACTGCAACGAATATCAAATCAACTTCCACTAGGAAGAAGGTTTTAGATGCCTTAGATAAAGCTGTTCGAACTCTGAAGGATATGAAGAAAGCTCCAGAGAATGGCCTTGCAATTTATTCTGGGAACGTTACTGGTGTTGATGGGCGAGAGAGTTTGAAAGTATGGGCTATAGAACCTCCTAAGAAATTGAATGTAAAAACTTATCGTTGTGACCAAACTTTTCTTTTGGGACCTCTTAAAGAGATGTTAGAAACAGATGCAGTCTATGGGCTAGTTATCATTGAAAGGAATGAGGCTACTATAGGCTTGCTGGATGGGAGGAATATAAAACTCCTAAAACATATGACTTCAGGAATCCAGGGGAAGCATAAGACTGGCGGCCAAAGTGCACAAAGATTTGAACGTATCAGGGAAAGTGAAACAAAACTTTTCTTTAAGAAGATTGCAGAGCATATGAAGGTCTTCTTTTGGGATAACAAGAAGCTTAAAGGAATACTGGTGGGAGGACCATTCCCTACAAGGGAGAAATTCCTTAAGGAAGGTCAGTTAGTAACTCAGCTTAAGAATAAGGTAATTGCAGCAAAGAACACAGGGGGTGATGGTATGGATGGTCTCCAGGAGCTTGTCAGCCGATGTCAGGATGTGCTAGAGGAACAAGAGAGGACTAAACAAAAGATAATTCTAGATTTATTTATGGAGAAATTAGGTAAGGACCCTAACAAGGTATCTTATGGTATGGCTGAAGTTGAGGATAGGTTAAGGAAAGGAGCAGTAGATAAATTAATCCTTTCAAAGACATTACCTATTGAGAAGATAAAGTCATTAGAACGTTTAGCAAAAGCTGCCTCTACAGAGGTTCACTTAGTTACAAATGAAACCCCTGAAGGAGTTCAGTTTGATAATTTAGGTAGTGTCGGAGCTTTACTTCGATTTGAGGTATATGAATAAAATGAAAGAAACAAAGAAGTTAAAAGCTGCAGTAGAATCCTGGATTCAGAATAATGGGGCCTGTAAGATAGATATAAAGAATGAAGAGATACATCTTTACAATGGAGGACTATTCCAAGATTGTGATGAAGATGGTGCAGAACTTTGGATAGGAGATTTAGATTCAACGATAAGATATTTAAATAGGCTGAAGAGTTTCCTTAACCGAGAAGGTTTCAATACTCGAAGAGGGGCAGAGGATTGGCTCATAGATAGTAAAAAGGAGAAGATAAAATGAAAAAAACAACAAGGGATAAAAACATAATAATTTATACACTTGGAATGAAACGAATGTACTTAGTGGAGTCTGCAAAGGTTCCCAGGAATATAGAAACGTTTCTAAATATGAAGGGTCCAGATTCAGAACTCATCTTAGAGAATGTCCAAGGGTATCATAATTTTGGGGAAGGAGGATATGTCAAAAATGAACCTATCTCTGAAATAGGAATAAAGTGTGGGCATATTGATATGGTTGCAGGGACTCCAGAGCTAGAGTCTTTAATTTACAATAGCCCCCACCTTCCACGAGAGACTTCAAAGATTCATGTGAGGTTTGGGCTGGTCCCATTTAGTCATGGATTAATCGGAGAGTTAAAGTTTCCTTCTAACCATATACCTAAGGATGATGGAAAATTAGAATATATAACTAAGAAGGTAGAGATGAAAAACTTTATCCCATTCTATAATCCTCAGCAACCCACTAACCCTCAGAGGCCTTATGATATTAAAGAAGAGTTCTCTAATCTGTTTGTGGGAACTAAATTTGAAGGTAATCTCCCTGAGAAGATTCTTTTGAATAGGACTGTTCACACAGTAAATAGTAAGGCTATATGGATTCCTTACGAGGAGAGAAAATAAGATGGATGGCTTTACAGATTTTCTAGGGATTGACAATGATATATCTACATTAGAGAATAACTTTAATGAAAAACTTAGAGATATTCAGCATAATCAAAAGGAATATAATAATCAAATTGTAAAAAAATTAGACCAAATATTTATAAATAGGGTGTGGAAAGTATTGGATATCAATAAAGAAGATGTCTCAAATACTATATTCTTTGTAGACAATAGTAATGGGTTCCTAACATTTCTCATAAAAACATTAAAAACTCTAGGAATAGAATCTGGTGGTTTTGATTTTGGTGGAAGTGGCACCTATGTAATAAAAGATGATATGCTCCAGAAGTTTGAACCCCACCCTACAATTGCAGTTATATTCTATGGGGTGACTGGGAAGAGCTGCTATGAAAGATTCAAAGAAATAAATATTAAGAAGTACTTTAAACTTATAGAGTCAAATCGATTAGATATGATAATCAAACAAAATGGAACTTGAAGATAAAGAAATAAGAAGACTGCTAGGTAAAGTTGCAGAGGAGTATAAGGTTAAGATACTATTCTGTGTAGAGTCTGGTAGCCGTGCATGGGGGATGGAGAGTGCTGATTCTGACTATGATGTTAGATTCGTTTACTATCGTGAACCTGAAGAGTACACTAGAATTAATCCAAAATCAGATGTAATAACTACAGCCTTCAATGATAATCTGGAGAAATGTAGCCCCGAAGGTTCTTTGGTGGACATGCAAGGGTTTGACATATTGAAATTCAGCAAGATGCTTTCAAGTTCTAATCCAACTGTAATCGAATGGCTTAACTCCGATATAGTTTATTGGGGTGAAAGACCAGAGGAGTATGTTAGGTTCGCGAGAGAACTATTTAACTTCACCTCACTATACTATCATTACAAGTCTATGTGTAAGCAGAATTATAACAAGTACATTAAACCTCAAAATGGTGGGTCGACACCTAAGAAGTATTTGTATTGTTTAAGGGGATTAATGAACGCCTTGTACGTCAAAGAATACCTTCAACTTCCACCGATAAAGTTTCCTGAAACACTTACCATGCTTCATGGAGATGGCAAGATAAGCTCGGAGATATTTGATATCCTTGTGAAGATTATAGAGAACAAGAAGTCTGAGTCTGAGAAGCATATCATTGAGAATCTCTCTATCCTCGATACTTACATCGAAGAGCAATTGACAATTGATGATGCACCAGATAAAAGGCACTACTGCCTTCCAGAGTATTTCAATAATGTAATCATACCTCTTGTTCACGGAGTTAAAAAATAATGGTAAAATTATCTATAATTGAATTTGTAAGATTAAGGTCCAAGGCCGAGGAGCTATGTAATCAATCTGAACAATATAAAGGAGAAGTTAAGATGAAGATAGCTGCAGTTGAAAAACTTAGGATGGAGATACTAGATTGTAGCGGACATAGTGGAAGTATAACTTCCATTGGAGATATAAGCGAAGGACAACTTAAGTTTAAGGTTAGTTCCGCTTGTGGATGTTGCAAGGACCACACTGATTGGGTAGATATTAAACTATTGATTATAACTGATGAAGAAGTAAGAGATTATTTTGTGGAATATAAAAGAAAATTAGATGAGAAGAGGCGGAAAAAACAAAAGGAAAAAGATGAAATTCGACAGAGAAAAGAGTTTCAGGAATTGCTTAAGAGGGGCACTCTCTTCAGAACTACCGGCACTATGAATAGTTTTAGTTTTTCTATACGCGGGAGAAGTATAACATGACATCTCCAGAGTATAACCCCTTACCCAGCTATCTAAACTGTAACAATCAAAAGATAGTAGTCTGTGAATATCTCCTGACTCCTTATTGTAAGAGTACCTGTGCTTATGCGAGAGATGTCGGAGGAATTGGAATGGAAGCTGCAGACCCAAGTATTTTTAACGGATTGGAGAAGAAGCTAAATGAAAATAACAAAAATGAAAGGGGGATTAAAAAAAATGAATAAAAAAGGATTTTGGGGAGGATTTTTTGTTGTATTAATCATAGCCGCAGTAATAGGGGCAATAGGTTACAATGTAGCTTATGGATTAACCACTGGGACTGAGACTATAACTATTAAGGAGAAGTGGGTTAAGTACCAGGATGATGACGCAAAGTATCTTGTGAGCTCTGAAGATGGAGAAGTCTTCGAGATAAGCGATACATTTATTAAGTGGAGATTTGATAGTTCAGATTTGTATGCAGAAATAGAGGAAGGGGAGACTTATAAGATTAAGACTCAAGGATGGAGATTTGCCTTCTGGTCTAACTACAAGAACATCTTGAACGTTGAGCTTATAGATTAAGTTACTACTTCAAAGTAACATCGGAAGGTTTATATACTCTTAATCTGTTACCCCTCTATAGAGAG
>SDBT01014864.1_pt1 | contig 12389 bp, 9 predicted proteins | sample 2277101 | NCBI WGS metagenome assembly SDBT01 (sample SAMN10404973, study PRJNA504765) | marine sediment metagenome | isolation source: marine sediment core GS10_PC15, 103 cmbsf | place: Arctic Ocean: Southern Knipovich Ridge | collected 2010
ATTTCCTCCACGCCGGTGCGTTCGGACAGGTTTTTCATCGCCACGGCGCGGGGCAGGCCCAGGTGAACTTCCAGGTTCGTCAGGGCCATTTCGTCACCGAAGATCGAACTGACGTGGGACATTTCCTCGGCGACCATATTCCACGCCGCCGCCAGCCCCAGGCCGGCCGATACGCACACGTCCAACAGGTCGACGGCGTTGGGCAAGTAACGGCGGATTTCTGCGCTGCGCGACTTGCGCCGCGCAGAAAGCATCATGTTGGGTATCATAGACAGCAGCGTGGCCACCGTCAGGGACAACAGGATCGCTATGTGGATGGCCAAGTTCGTCCAGATCAGCAGTATCGGCAGCGACACGAGCCCCACCATCAGCAGGATGAGCTTGGCGCCGATGAGCATTGCCGGCGCGCTTTGCTTGTAGTATCCCGCGCAGGCCAGCTTTTTCCTCAGCGCAGGTGATGCGTCGTCGGATTTGGCGGCGAGCCCGATCTTGGAGACGACGTCCAGGAACTTCCCCCCCGTCGAGGTGGGTTGCTCGGCTGCGTCTCCCGGCTCGGCAAGACGACCCAGGGCCTTGCGCCTGACGTTGGCCCGCGCCAGCATGATGGCCCCCCCTATGCCCACGATGGCGACGAACGTCAAGGCGAAGGCCAGTATCCCAAGCAGCTGTGAATCCATCACGCTCAGCATGGTCAATGTTCCAGCTTTGTCATTCGGCCCATCACCCAGGAGCCCAGCAGAATGCTGACGACAGCGCTGCCAAGCAGGAGCTTGCCGGTCTGAGTGACGTAGAGCGGCTGCATGTACGTAGGGTTCAGCATGTTAAGGAGCACGAATAATGCTATCGGCAGGGCGATGAGGACACGTTTACTGAATTGTGTCTGGGCTGTCAGTACGCGCACACGCCGATTCAGCCTGATTCGGTCGCGAATGACCTCCGCGAGCCTTTCGATCATGGCTGACAGGTTGCCTCCGCTGTGGGTCTGCATGGCTACCGACGTGGCAAAGAGCTTCATGTCTTCGCTGGCGCACTTGTTCGCCACGCTGCGCAGCGCTTGTTCGAGATTCACGCCAAGCTGCTGCTGCTCGCAGATTTCGGTGAATACGCCGCCCACGGGATCGTCGATTTCTTGAGAGACCAACTGGAACGCCGCCACGAGCGGGTGACCGGCCTGCAGGGACCGCCTCGCCAGGTCCATGGCGTCGATGAATTGCCTGTCGAACAGCGCCGATCGCTTGTTGACCGCCCGCTTCAGCCAGGCCCAAGCCATCATCAACGTGGCCACCACGCCGGCTACCCCGGCCAGCAGCTGACCGGTCAGGATTAACATGATGATGAACACCAGCCCGGCTGGGCATGCGACAATCGCCATCAACACTCCAATAGGCGCCGACCAGCCGGCGTTTCTGCACAGCGCCTCCAGCCGACGGATCGGTCCGATATGCTCAGCCATCACAGGCACGGACACGGTCGCCTCTTGCCCATCCTGCCAGAGCCTGAGCACCCGCATGGGGCCGCCGGCCTCTTCGACCAGCCCAAGTCGCTGCTCGACCTTATCGGCCCGCTTTCTGCGCCGGGCATGCCACCAGACCATCGCGCACAGCCATGCCGCAAGAATCAAGCCGAACGCCGCCCCGGCCACAACTAACTGAAGCATCGTTGGTCTGATATTGAAGAACATGTCCGGTTACCGTCCCTGGGGCGATTCCAGTCTGCGACTCATAAACATGTCATGAGGAAACTTGATCCCCTCCGCCTCCAGCCGCTCGAGCAGCTTGGGCCTGACGCCGTTGGCCTGGAAGTAGCCCGCGGCGTAGCCTTCCTCGTCGATGCCGGTTTGGTGGTAGTGGAACAGGTCCACGAGGCAAATCACGTCCCCCTCCATGCCCACTATCTCGGAGATGATCATGACCTTTCGCTTGCCGCCCGTCGCGCGGGTCAGATGGATCAGCAGGTCCAACGCGGAGTCTATTTGCTGCCGTATGGCGCCGATGGGATAGTTCAGCCCGGCCATGGCGACCATGTTTTCAATTCGGCTGAGCGCGTCTCGCGGGTTATTGGCATGCACGGTGGTCATCGACCCTTCGTGCCCCGTGTTCATCGCCTGGAGCATGTCCAAGGCTTCCGCCCCGCGGACCTCGCCGATGATGATTCGGTCGGGCCGCATTCGCAGGGCGTTCCGCAGGAGGTCTCTCTGGATGACCTCGCCCTGGCCTTCTATGTTGGGGGGCCTGGTCTCCAGACGGACGACGTGATCCCGCTGCAGTTGCAGTTCGGCGGCGTCCTCGATGGTGATGACGCGTTCGCCTTGCGGTATCCACCCTGAAAGGACGTTCAGGAAGGTGGTCTTGCCGCTGCCTGTGCCGCCGGAGATCATGATGTTCATCTTGGCCTGGACGCATGCCTGGACGAACGACGCCATCTCTCTGGTGAGCGTCCCCCTGTCGATCAGGCTGTTGATGTCGATCGGGATCTTGCCGAACCGGCGGATGCTCAAGCTCGGACCGTCCAGCGCCAACGGGCCGATGATCGCGTTCACGCGGGACCCGTCAGCCACCAGCCTGGCGTCCAGCATGGGTGAGCTTTCGTCCACTCGCCGGCCTACCTGGGTGGCTATGCGTTGGATAACCTGCAACAGGTGTTGGTCGTCGCGGAATTTGCCCTCGATATGTTCCAGCACGCCGTCCCGCTCGATGTAGATTTGCTCCGGACCGTTGACCAGAATGTCGCTGATGGTATCGTCCCGCAGTATCTCTTCCAGGGGCCCCAGCCCAAAGATGTCGTCCATGACCTCCTGGACCAGGCGGTTTTTCTCGGGGCCTGTCAGCGGCCGATGCAGCTTGCTGAGCAGCATGTCCACCCGGCGGGAACACTCGTCGTGCAGTTGCTGCGGCGCCATTCCCCGGGCGGCTGTCAGGTCAAGTGTCTGTAGGAGCGATTGGTGCACGTTGGCCTTGATCTCTTCGAGATCGGCCATGGTCCTGACCGCATCGGTCATGCCGCCGGCACCTCTTGAATTATCAGTCATTTTTCACCTCGTATAGTCGTCACGACGGCACCGATGCCAACATGGCCGCCAACTTTTGAATATCTTTCCGCAGTGGAGACCTCGCCGCCGTCAGCGCCAACGGCTCGCCCATGTCGATACTTCGAATTGCGTGGGGAAAATCGTTGCAGACCAGCGCGACTTCGTCGCACCCGATGGCTCGCTTGAGCTCGGTGACGCTTATCGACGAATCCTTCTTGGAGTATCGGCTTACCACGGGGATGACCCGCTGCGGCGAAATCCCTTTGCTCATCAGCATGGAACATATCTGCTGTCCCACGCGAATGTCCTTGACGGTCATCTGCATGACGACCAGCGCGGCGCTGCTGGCCTGGGCAAGCGTAACGGCCAGGTCGGCCTTTATGCGCGGGGCGTCTATCACCGTGTGGGAATAAGCCTGCTTGAAGGTGCCCAGTATCTTGTCGAGATTCCCGTAGTCGACCGCAGGCGGGTCGGCGAAGTCGACGACCACGGGGCTGAGCAGCACGTCCAGCCCGCCGGCGCATGGGGTGGTGCTGGACCGCACCAGATCGATGTCCACCTGGCCGTTCTGGCACATCACGTCGGCCAGGCCATATGTGCCGCTCAAGTTCAGGAAAGCCGCTATCGCGCCGTAGGAAGTATCCATGTCCACCAGTAGAACGGACGCCTCGTCGTCGAGTCGCAGTTCATTGGCGATGTTCACGGCGATAGTTGTGGCCCCACACCCGCCGCCGGCTGAAAGCACCGTGATGATCACGCCCTCGGACCCACCGTCGGGGGCGAGCCGCGGCAGCAGCCGTCGCAGCACGCTGGAAAGCTCCTGCGAGACGGACTCCTTCCGCATGAAGTGGCGGACGCCTACTTGCATCGCCTCCAGCACGACACTCTCATCCCATTGCTTGGACAGGACCACGAAGCAGGTCTTGGGGTGCTTGGCGATCACGGGGGCCAACAGGCCCAGCATTTCCATTGGATCGGGATCGATATCGGCTACCACCGCCGAAGCCGACTTTTGGTTCAGATGGCTGACGACGTCCGACAGATCAGCGTACTGCTCCGTGACAGCCAGACGAGTGTCGTCTGCCAGGGCTTTGGCAACTGCCCCTGCCACCGACTTGCCGGCCGTCAGGATGATCACCTCATCTTGCGGTTTCATCGGGTACTCCAGCGACTTGGGAGAAGGCCGGCGCCCCCGTCCGCTCGCCCGGCGCGGGCACAGCCCTGCTGCCGACGACGTGTTGGCGATGGCGCGCCCAGGCCCCGGGACCCCTCAGCCGGTGCAAGCCCATTCCTTGCAGCAATCGCAAATCTTCAGCCGACGCCGGCAGGGCCGCTGCGACGTTGCCTTCGATTCGGCCGAGCACGTAGAACTCCCAATCGTTGGGGTCGACTTGGCCGATCCCAGGCCACAGCGCCGGGGTGTCCATCGGCTCGACCAGCGAGGCGGTCACCAGCACCACCAGTTCGGTCTCCCCGCTGCTGTGCCGCGACGAGCGGAATAACGCCCCGAGAATCGGGATGTCGCCTGCGCCCGGTATGCGCGAACTTCGCGCCGTGACTGTGCGACTGATAAGCCCCGCCATCACAAAAGTCTGTCGGTTCCTCAGTTGCAGCGTCGTCTCGGCCCGCCGGGTGGCCACGCCCGGTATGCGGAAGCCGGATATCACCACCGCTCCGACGTCCGTTAGCTCGCTGACCTCGGGGGCGACGTACAATCGAATCGTCCCATCACCGAGGACGGTCGGCCTGAAGCTAAGACGAACGCCGAACTCGCGGTATTCGATCGTGATCGACGAGCCGCCGCCGCTGACGTCCTGGGCGACGGGTATGGGGTACTCGCCGCCGACCAAGAAGCTCGCGTCCTCGCCGCTGAGGGCGACGAGGGTCGGCTCGGCCAGGATCCGAAGGTACTGGTTCTCGGCCAACGCCTGAATAAAGAACTGGAAGTTCTTGTCCGGAAAGCCGCCGAAAATCGTGATGCTGGAGCTGACGCCGACGTCAGTGTTGAATGTAAATGGGATGTTGTTGGCGATGTTCACGCCTTCGGCCGGCCCGACGTTGATCGGGTTCAGCGCCCCGCCGGAAGCCGAGCCGATCGTCACGCCGCCGAAGAAATCCTCGCCACCGTCGAAAAAGTTGACCCCGAGGCTCCTTATGGCGGTCCGGCTGACCTCCGCCACCCGCACCTGCAACAGCACCTGCTGCACACCGCCCAGTATGGTCATGTCTATGTAGTCGATATCCTGAGTGTCGAGGAAATCGTGCAACTGGGTGATTTGCTCGGCCCGGCTCAGCGTGCCCTTCACTATGACCATGCTACGAAAACTGTCGATCTCGATGGTTGTCCGGGGAAACATGGACGCCAGCTCTTCGCCAAGTTGCTCCACGTCGATCTTCACATGCACCTGCCTGATCTGGACCTCGTTGTCGCCGCTCCACATGATCAGGTCGGTCTCGCCGGCGCCGGCGCCTTGCAGGAGCACCTGTTGAGGGGTGAGCACCTGCACGTTGACGATGTCGGGGTCGGCCACAGCCACGCGCGTGATCGGCCAGGGAGCATCGATCAGCTGAGACTGACCCAGAAAGACCTCGATGGGGTCGCCGCGGGTGCTCTGGTCGGCCTCACCCGCCGCCAGCGTTGAGGCCAACGTCACAGCCAGCAGACAAGCAGCCATCGCCGGGCGGAGCTGTCGCAGGCGGGATCGATGGTAGGCGGATATCCTATCTCTGGCTCGCAATATCATGTCAGCTTTCTCGAATTATCGGCTGGGCCCGCCGCCGGACGGATGGGCGTCCTCGTCGTCCGGCTCGGTGATGCCGTCAATGGGGAAGGCCACCACTTCCGCGTTCGGGCCTCGGATAACGGTGGTCTGCCACAAGGCAGTGGTACTGGGCTCGACGGGCGCTTCGTCGGGCGGCTGCGGCTGGGCGGGCTCGGCAGGGGCAGGCTGTAGCTGGGCAGGCTCGGCGGCAGCCGGCAAGGGAAAAGTCGCCGGAGTGGCGATCGTCGGGGTGTCGCTGTAGACGATCTCGCTCAGCAGCGTCGGCTCCACGTCTGCCACGGCTGTGTCCGTGGGCATCCGTAGCGCCAGGGAGATCGTTCCGTGCTCCTGCGCCAGCAGGAGCGTCTGGGCCTGCTGCGACGTGACCTGCACGACCACCAGCATCCGCCGGACCGGGCCGCCGAGAGAGTCCAGCATCTCGTGCGGGCTGTCCGGACCCTCGAATATGCTCCTGCCCTCGACCTTCAGCACGAGAATGTCCTGTAACAGCGTGGTGGCGATGGGCTCGCCCTCGTCGTGCCTGGGATCGAACGCCGCGACTATGTCCACCCTGCAACTGGGGTACAGCAGGCCTCTCAGCCCGGCGTAATCCGGCAGGGACAGCTGCATGGCGCGTTGGTCCTCCAACACCGACGCCAACTGCAAGCTGGAGCCTTCCGTCACGAACGAGGACGGCGTGAAGGCCTGCCCTTCGAGAATCGGCCTTGCCAGGACCCCCCCGATGACCTGTTCGCGGAGGCTTATGCTATCGGGAGGGGCTTCAGATTGAGAGATTACTGCAACCGACTGGGCTGTGACGACTGTCGAGATGGCCAGGTCCTGGGTGGCCACGACGAACGAGACTTCTTCACCTTCGCCTGAGGCCTCCCCCTGGGCGTCTCCCCCCATCAGATGGGGCAGACTGGCTACCAGCACTGCCACGCAAACCGCGGCCAGCACTCCCAAAAGCACCAGGGATATGATTGCCCATTTCATAGGAGACAGTTCTTCCTTTGCCCAAAGGCTTGTTGTTCATCGCAGACGGACCTAGCCCTATTGTTATCGTCAAGATCGTATTATTTTGAATAATCAAAAGTGGTCACCGACGGCTTCCAGTTGCCTGCGGTGTTATGGGCCTTCCCTGGCCATGCTCACCGAAGCCTGAACATTGGCGGGGGTCGGCACGATCGGCGTGCCCGTAAGCGACACGTTGGCATACGGTAAGGTGATTTGCACTGTTATAACGTCGCCCGGGGACGTCGTGGAGATTACTGAAGGCGTTATCGTCACCTGGTAGCCGCTGTCACCCAGATCCGATGCGGTCATTACGTTGTTGACAGCCGAAATGACGTCGCTGGAGGTCGCGTCGGCCCTGACAGCCACTCGCGCGCCGCGGCGGGCGGCATTGGTGATTTCCTGGGACTTCAGGAACAACCAGCCGTACTCGATCAGCCCGAAGGTCAGCAGCAGCAGCACCGGCAGGATGAGGGCCGTTTCGACGGCCACTATCCCGGAGTCCTTCTGCCGCCTCGCCCGGGAGCCGATGGCGACGCTCCCGGCGCCTTCAACGCCGCGACAGCTGTCCGGCGATGCGTCGGGCGGCGCCTCGGGGATGCTGCTCGGAATGTTCTGCGTAGGGTTCATCGCCACACCTTCATGACCGCCATAACATCGCCGCCGCCCCGGCAAGACACACGCCGACGGCTACCACAACGGCGTATGGGATCGTGCCTATCGACTCCGAATCGTCCAGGTCGGCCTTTCTCGACATCCGCCCCGCCAGGCCGAGTACGCCCGCCATCCACCAGGCAACATGGGCCATCTTCAACACCAGCTCCGAAAGCCTTCTCTTTCTGATCGCAATTGCCGTGCCGAGGATCACCGCCACCAGGGACACCGTCACCAGTACGATCAAGCCGTTGACCACGCCCAGCCATGCGCCGATGGCCGCCATCAGCTTGGCGTCGCCGGCGCCGCCCCCGGCAAAGACAAACAGCAGCACGTACGGAATGCACAGCACGACGCTGCCGCCTAAGGCGCCCGCCAGCCCGACCGGGCCGCCGACACTTAGCGCCCACGTCAGCCCGCCCAGAAAAACAGGCAGGACAAGCAGGTTGGGGATCCGCCGTCGTGTCAGGTCCCATACAGCCGCAACCAGACAGACGCCCAACACGACGCCCCACTGCACCATCGACGTTGCTGTAGTCGTTAATCCTGAGAGCATCACTTACCTCCAGCAGACACGGCCAATGGCTCCGGGCCAACCGCCGGCATCGAGCCAACCGCCGCGCCCGCCGGCCTCGTCGTTGTTGCCTTTTCGCCTGCAACTGCATGCTAGACATACTGTTAGACGCTATCGGCGCAGCAACACACTAACGCCTGCCAACGATCCGAAGACGTCTATAAGGAACAATAGGATATGGGCGGGAGGAAGACGTGCCCGAGCCAGTAATTCTCGGCCCGCCCGAATAGCGATTGGCGAGCGCAACCGCAGGCCAAGATGGCCGTTAGCTTCACTTCACCAGGAACGCCGTCGATCCCGGTGCGGGGAACCTGCCGTCGTATGTGATTACCACCGTGCCGCTGCCGGAGATACTGACCGTGTTGCTGATCAACTGTCGGATGCCGAAGCTGTCGCTGGTCCCCGTAATGTCCACGTGGGCTGTGGGAAAGTACAGTGTCCCGTCTACGCCTCCGAACTGGCTCGTACCTCGCAGCGCGGCGTCATTGGTGTTGCTGCTCGCCTGCCAGATGGCGATGCCTCCGTAGGGGTCCTGCTCCATGGGCATCGGCGTTATTTCTATGGTACCGTTGCCGGTCAGGTTCACGGAGCTCTTGGTACCGTCCGACGGAGTTGTGTCGACGATATAGAACATGACGCCGTCGGCGTGGAGGTAGCCCCCGGTCATCTTCAGGCCGACACCGTCCAGAACGTATATCCCCGGCGCCAGATCGACCGTTCCCCCCGTCATGGAGATGCCGTCAGGGTAGTACCCCGGCTGGAGAGTGTGAGTTCCTCCGGTGACCGAGAACGTGCCCCTGTCTGTCCCCCAATCGCCGGGTGGGACCAAGCTGCCCAGCGGATCCTCGACGCGAGGTTGATCGGTGTTGATTTCACCGTCGAAGACGGGCGGATCGTCCACAGAAGAGGCGTGGACGTTGATTTCACTGGCCACCAGTGTAGGGGACCCGTCGGTCTTCAGGGCACGAAAGTCATCGGAGTTGATTTGTATAGCGCCTTCGCCGTCAGGGAGGCTCGTATCGTAGACCTCCAGCGTGACGCTCCCGCCGAGCCTGAAGGTCCGGTCGTCCGTTTCGTTAAGGGCGATCATCCCCGCACCGGTTCCGCCCCCTATCATGGCTATGGCCGTTCGTTCCAGGTCGACTGTGTCGACGCCGAAGATCGGCGCAAATAGCAGCGGCAGCGGACCGCCGAGCGCGCCGCCTGTCCGCCGGGCGACGACCTTGACGGCGTTGGGGCTGGTCAAGGTCGGTGTGAAGGTGTCCGTAGCGCGATCGTACTGCCCTACGACGATATCGCCGCCGGTGGCATTGGCTTCGTTTAGCGCGAGTTGCACGGGATCGGTCGCGGCGTCGTTGGCGAGAGCCAGCGACTGGGCCGCCTGTCGGGCGGCCATCAGGTCGGTGCGGATCAGCCTGACCCCAGCCAGGCTGGCTGCGTCCGCGGCGTTTTGTAGTTGTCCCCCGACCAGCACCCCATAGGCCACATCCAGCCCCAGCCCCATGAACCCGATGAGCACCATTAGCACAAGCACCGTCCACACGTGAACGATGCCGCGCTGCCGTCGCGCGGGTCGGCCTTGGGCGGCGCTCGGCCGCGGGCGGACAAGCCGCCTGGCGAGCAGCGCCGCGCGCCTACGACTGGATGTTCGTCTCGTCGTCACCAATATTTCTCGTGGCCCGGGAAAAAGAAAAGATGGCCGCTCGCCCTGTTCGCACGGGTGGCAATGTCCGGAAGCTACAGTCGCCACAGCCGGGAGAACAGGAACGGCCGTTTTGTTGTGTGGTTGGGGACACATTCTTCTCTGTGCCTCAACGGGCAATGGTAGGGTAGGCATCACGCCAGCCCGTTCGAGGACTGTCAGGTCCTCGCTGGCGGATCCGTTTCTCCAAAACGCGGTGATCCGGGAAGGCCTTGCTACGCCGCCTTGGCCGGGCCGCGTCTTATGGGCCGCCGGCGCCGAGAGCCGTGTTCACCTGGCCGAACTTGCCAGATACCCAAGCGCCAAGAATGCCAATGGCGGTAACTGTAGCCGCCACGATCAGGCCGGTGATGATCGCATATTCGACCGTCTCCAGGCCTCTCTCATCCTTCCAGAACCTCTTGCATTGTGTCAGTAGAGCCTTCATGATTCGATACCTCCGCACACGTTTGCGCATAGTTACGTCTCTGACCCAGCCCACACCGTGCAGGCAAGGCTTATACTTCACAGAGAACCGTAGGATTCCGATTGCCGGCGGACAACCGGGCTTGCATGTTTTTCGGCACCTTTTTTTTCTTGGCGGGCCCCGCCAGACTAGACGTCATCCCAGAACCCGTGGCATGGCCATCTTGCCCATGCGTCTCAAGGCCACATTTTGGGATAGGTCCTAGACGATCGGTCAGCGGTCGCTCCTTCCGCGCCGCTCCAGGAGCGGCCCGACCCCCCAGACGCAATAGAGCCATCGCGGCCGGCTCAGGAGGCGTGCGGATCGCGATCTCGTGCCTAGTTGGCATGTAACTGCATATCAGGTGGCTACGGAAAGGCAGAAGAGCCGGCCCGGCAGGCCTCGTCTGCGGCATGCTGCGCAGTCTCCTGCCAGTCCGAAGTGGGTCGATCCGATATCGGGCATCGTTCACCCCGCGACGGCAGGGGCGGCAGGTCGGCTGACAGGCGAACCGAGGAACTGCCGGCCGTCAACGTAGACGACGGGGGGTCACCTTGCACGCTGCTGGGACACTGTCGCGGCGCTGCTTTCCCCTGTGGCGGGGCGAACATGCCTGGTCTTGTCCATCATTTCCAGGAAGGCCAACACTAGTCTCGGGTCGAATTGCGTTGCGGCGTTGCCCTGGATTTCAGCCAGGGCTTCCGCAGGGACCATCGCGTCTCGGTAGGCCCTGGTGGATGTCATCGCATCATAGCTGTCGGCGATGGCCAGGATTCTCGCTCCTGTGGGGATTTCCTCGCCTGTCAGGCCGTCGGGGTAGCCGTCGCCTTCGTATCTTTCATGATGGCTGCGGATGATCATTCGGGCGGAATCGAGAAACTTGAGGTGCTTGAGTATTGCCTCTCCCGTGCCCGGGTGTTTTTTGATTTCCGCATACTCTTCATCGTCCAGTTTGGTGGGCTTGGTGATAATCTCGTCGGGTACGGCCAGCTTGCCGATGTCGTGCAGGACGGCCGCCCGCCTGATGTCCTCCAACTCACCGCCCATGATGCCTACGGCCTCGGCGAGAGAGACGGTTAGTTCCGTTACGCGATCGGTATGTCCGCGGGTGTAGCTGTCCTTGGCCTCGATCACGGCCATCAGGCTGGTCATCGTGCCCACGTAGTGGTCTTCGAGCGCCCGTCGGTCCTCGAACCCGCTAACGGTAGCCGAGATTACGTCGGTGACAAAGTTCATCAGTGCTCGCTCCGTGCGTGCGAAGCGCTTGCGCCCTGTCAAGAGAATCGCCCCCCGCGGCGTGTTGCCCCAGGTTATGGGCAGGGCTGCCAAAGGCGGAGATATGGACGACGGCAGCGCAATGTCCGCGGGCAGCTGGTCGTCGCTGTCGACCAGGACCGGCCAGCAGTGCCGCAGCACCCACTCGAAGACGCTTCCTTCACCTACGGTGGCGCCGACAGGCATGTCCGGTGGAAGGCCCGTACCGGCGCGAATAATGTATCCTTCCTCCCCCTTGGAGGCGATGGCCACTCCGCGCGGGTGAATTTGCTCGTCGAAGAAATCGACGGTCACCGCCAAGGCGGTGTCCATGTCCTGGGCGGCGCTGATACGTCGCATGAACTCGAACTGGGCGATCAGGCGCTGTCGCTGGGCGTCGCTCTGCCGCCGAAGATGAAACTCGTTGAGCAGGTGGCTGATGTTGTTGATGAAGTCCACCGTCTCCTCGATCGGTTTGAAGAAGTACTTGTCCAGCGTCTGCTCGTTGATGGCCTTGACGGCCGAATCGAGAGCGGCATGGCCGGTCAAGAGGACACAAAGCGTATTAGGGGACAGATGCCTGATCTCCTGCAATAGCTCCACGCCATCCATCTTGGGCATCACCTGGTCGGAAATGACCACCGCCAGGCGCCCGCCGGGGATGTGCCGCACTTCTTCCAGGGCGTCGACAGGGTCTTTGAAGAACTCGAAGTTCAGGGCAAATCGTGGAGAGGTGTTCCGTAGTTGCTCCGGCAGGAAAGACTGGAGCGACCTCAGGAAGATCTCATCGTCATCGACGCACATGATCGTGAACTCGGTCTGATCGGAAAGCACTGAGCGGAGTTCCCGCTTGAACACGGCTATCAGTTCTGCTTCCGGCGAGTCGAGCCTGTGGATTTGATCCGACGTTGCCCCCGCCAGGGCCGGGCACTGGGCCGCTTCATATTGGTCCGATA
>SDBT01014865.1_pt1 | contig 12389 bp, 6 predicted proteins | sample 2277101 | NCBI WGS metagenome assembly SDBT01 (sample SAMN10404973, study PRJNA504765) | marine sediment metagenome | isolation source: marine sediment core GS10_PC15, 103 cmbsf | place: Arctic Ocean: Southern Knipovich Ridge | collected 2010
AAATAGGTCTTTACGTTGCTTCTGCAGACGTCTCAGCAAGCTGCGCCTTCAGTTTTGATGAGTGGGAAAAATTTGTTCAGGGAATAAACAAAGCTGATGAGGAGTTCAAGAGAGTAGTGCCTGATTAAAGAAAAAGGAGAAACAGAAAACAGCGTCATTTTTCTTCGAAAGCGTGGAAAAAGAGAGAGCCCTTTTATGAGTAAAGTATATTTAGCTAAATACCGAAAAGGGAAGATAAGAATTCAAGAAAGATGGGGGTAAAGGCAACATAATGGTTCGCAAAGGGTCCAAGCATGTGACAAAGCCTCATTATTCAGGTCATAGAAAAAGGTTAAGAGAAAGGTTTATGAAACATGGAATTGAAAGTTTGCAGGATTACGAAGTTGTAGAGCTACTTCTAACTTTCTCCATACCTCAAAAAGACCTCAAGCCGACAGCCAAGGATCTGCTTAAGAAATTTGGGTCTCTCAAAGGCATTTTTCAAGCACCGCCTGAGGAACTAAAAGTTTTTCTCCATGTGAAAGACAAAACAGTTGAACTCATTACTTTCATAAAGGATGTGAGTGCTCTTTATCAGATGGAAAAAGCCAAGGAGAAACCCATTTCAAAAACTCCTAAGGAGCTTATCGAGTATTGTATTAAGAAAATTGGTGACAAAAAAGACGAGGAATTTAGGATAATCTATCTCAACAGCAAGTTCTCTATTATTAATGATGATACTGTTTCAAAGGGCACTATCGACAGAACCACAGTTTATCCAAGGAAAGTGATAGAAATGGCTTTAAAACATAAGGCTTGCGCACTAATCTTTACTCATAATCATCCCGATGGGGACCCGCAACCTTCTGACTATGATATTAACCTAACCAAAGCTCTCGACTTAGCTGCCAAAACACTTGAAATTATAGTCTATGACCATATAATTGTAACTCCCAGTAATTATTTTAGCTTCCGGGAAAGAAAGCTTTTATGAAGAAAATAATTGAGCTAATCCAGGAGCATTTTCCAGATTTAAATGATGCTCAATTAGAGGCAATTGCGGAGACAGAGGGTCCTCTTCTTGTAATTGCTGGGCCGGGGACAGGCAAAACGCTTGTTCTTGTTTTAAGAACGCTTTGTTTACTTCTTTCAGAAAAAGCAGTTCCTTCCGAAATCATCCTGACCACTTTTACTCAAAAAGCAGCATTTGAGCTCAGAGATAGAATAAGTCAAATAGCAAGAAAATTGGGATACAAAGGCCAGCTACACGAGCTTGAAATTGGGACTATCCATAGTATATGTAGTAAATTTATAGATAAATATATACAACACACTCCCTTGAAAAATAATTACGTTATCTTAGATGAGCTTACTCAATATCTCTTTCTTTACGAGAATTTTAATGAAATAATTTGTGAGCCTTCCGATAGCAAATTTCTTAACCGTTGGGCTACAAAATGGACTGCTATCAAGAGGTTAATTCCATATCTTAATAAAATTACTGAGGAATTAATAGATATTGACGGATTATTCGCATCTCCAGATTCATTTATGAAACAGCTTACACCTATCTATCTAAAATATCAAAAATTGATGTACCATTCTAATAGAGTTGACTTTGCTAATCTTCAAAAGATATTTCTGGATTTATTAAACAATTCCACTCTATATAGCAAAATTAAAGGGAAAATAAAATATATAATGGTGGATGAATATCAGGATACCAATTATATCCAGGAACAGATAATATTAACTCTAGGAAAACCCGATTGTAATGTCTGCGTAGTGGGAGATGAGGATCAGGCTCTTTATCGATTTAGAGGAGCAACTGTTCGTAATATTCTTGAATTTAAGACCCATTTTAACCATTGCAAGGAAATCACGCTTGCTATCAATTATCGTTCCCACGAGTCCATCATTTCTGCTTATAATAAGTTTATGGCTTCTATTGATTGGACAAACCCTTTGGGCAAAGCTCCTTTCAGGTTTTCAAAGGAGATTCTCCCTAATTACAAGGTGAATTCTCCCGATTATTCGGCTGTTTTTTGTATCTGGGGAGAAAATAAGAATGATGAAGCAGAGCGGTTTGCAAGGATGGTTAAATTCTTAAAAGAAAATAAAGTTATTCAGGATTATAGTCAGATAGCTCTTTTATTAAGCAGTGTTCGCTTAAATTCAAGTAAGCATTATCTTGATGCTCTTACAAATTATGGAGTTCCTTATTTTGCCCCTCGTGCAAAAGCTTATTTTGAGAACGAAGAAGTCAGATTAGTTCTTGCCTGTTATGCGGTTATCTTTGGATTTTATGAAGAGCTAACAAGTTACGCCAATGATAAATTAAAGAAATTCATCGGAGAGTCTTTACTCCTTCTCAAGAACTATATCGATTCTCCTTTGGCTCATTACATCCAGAGAAAATTTGAGCAAGTCTCAAATTTAAGAGAGGGGGGATCACTGGATCTTACTGTAATTGACTATTTCTATCAGCTTCTTGCTTATAAGCCGTTCTGTAATTTACTAAAAGAAGAGAATAAGGCAAGGAATCTGGCTATCCTTTCAAAACTCCTCAATGCCTTTCAGGTTTACTACCATATTTCCTTGGTGACCTTTAATAATAAAGATTTAATAAAGCTGTATCTCTTTAATAGCTTTTTCAACTTCTTAATTAGAGGAGGAATAGACGAATACGAGGACCCTGACAATCCTGTTCCTAAAGGTTATGTCCAAATCATGACTGTCCATCAATCAAAGGGATTGGAATTCCCGGTGGTGGTAGTAGGGTCTTTAGATAAGTCCTTTAAAGTGGGGAAACAGGTTGATAGGGATTTATCTCCCTTCTACCCACGTGGAACCTTTGAACCAGAGAAGCGCATCACCGAATTTGATAGAATGCGTCATTTTTATGTAGCCTTTTCCAGAACAGAAAAAATTCTGGTTCTTACCACTCCAACTAAACCTAAGGTCTATTTTTCTCCCGTCTGGGAGGGCCTTGACCAGTGGCCCTATGTAGAGAGAGAAACTCTAAAAGCTCTGGAATTTACCGCAAAATTTCAATTTGTCCCTAAAAAATCCTACAGTCTTACCTCTCACATAAATGTCTATGAAACCTGCCCTAAGCAATATCTTTTTTACAGAGAGTATCAGTTCACGCCTTCCCGTGCAGGAACCATCTTGTTTGGTTCTCTTGTTCATCAAACTATAGAGGATATTCATCACTGGAGTCTTGAAGGGAAAGTGGAGCAGATAGATACTCCTAAAATAGAACATTGGTTTGAGCAAAACTATCATACTCTTCTTACTTCTGGAATGCGTCCTCTTGGTAAGACCCAGAAAGAGGTTGCTTTGAAACAGGTCCTAAGCTATTTTTGGCAAAACTGTAACTACTTAGATAAGATAATAGAGGCTGAGGTTGATGTTTCAGCGGAAAAAGAGGAATATATTCTTACAGGCAAAATAGACCTTCTATTAGGGGAAGATGAAAAGTTAGAACTTTTGGACTTCAAGACACAGCCAAAGCCTGATGTAAGTAATCCAATTATAGATAGGTATTGCAAACAGCTTTCCCTTTACGCTTATATATTGAAAGAAAGGTATAACAAGAATCCTGAGAGACTTTTCATCTACTGGACTTCCGAAGAAAAAAGAAAAAATGCCTTGATGGAGTTCCAATATGACGAGGCTAAGGTTGAGGAAGCAGGAGGGCATTTTGATGAAGTTGTAGCAAAGATCAAAGCAAAGAAATTCGATGTGAAGGTTATGCCTGAGGCAAAAACTTGCAAAGAATGCGATTTTAGGTTTTACTGCTCAATGCAAGGGGTTATAAGACTAAAATAGTTTGTAGTCTAAAAACATGGTAGCCGCAAGGCTTATAACTTATTCAAAGGGGGATTAGATGCTAAAAATTGATATTAAGAAAACCGAGCTTGTCTGGTCTGATAAATATGATGAAGAAGGCAAGTTGAAACTAGTTGAAAGGGTGAATCTTCCATTTCAAATTGTGGAAGCGGTAAACGCACCAAGAATTGGAAGAGCCAAGGAAGACAGACAGCTTTCCCTTTTTGACTTCTATGAGGCGAAGGAAGGAGATACTTTTGAAAAAGGCTGGAAGAATAAGCTCATCTGGGGGGACAATAAATTAGTTATCTCATCACTATTGGAGAACTTTGCCGGGAAGATAAATCTTATCTATATTGATCCTCCCTTTGCTACTGGTGCGGACTTCAAGTTCAGAGTTCAGGTTGGCGATGAGGATGAGCAAATTACTAAAGAGCATTCCATTCTTGAGGAAAAGGCTTATCGAGATACCTGGGGAAGTGGTTGGGACTCCTACCTCAGGATGATGTATGAAAGACTTATCTTGATGAAGGAATTATTGGCAGAGAATGGGAGCATTTATGTGCACTTAGACTGGCATGTAGGGCATTATGTTAAGGTGATGATGGATGAGATATTTGGGATGGAGAATTTGAGAAATGAGATAATAACAAGAAGGGGTCAGACAAAGAACTTGGCGTATCAATTCGAGGGATTGAAAACGATGAATGTCTACTATGACACGGTACTGTGGTATTCTAGTAATCCCGATTCCACTTTCAATCCTCCAATGAAGAAAGCGTTAGACTACCAACGAGTCGGAAGATGGCAAAGTATGTGGAACAATGCAGATAGACCTACAATGAGATACGAGCTATTAGGAGCGAATATCACTACTGGTCAATGGAAATGGTCAAAAGAAAGGGCCTATCAAGCTGTAGGGAACTACGAAGAATTCCTGAAGGCTACCGAGAAAACGCAGGAAACATTGGAAGAGTATTGGGAACGAACTGGCAGAAGGTCTCAGTTTATCGGTCGGAAGGGAAACTCAAAGCCCCAATATTGGGTTTCTCCGCAAGAAGACGTGATTTGTGATAACAATTGGTTGGATATCAAGGGATATGATTATCACCAAAAATTCAGAACTCAGAAGAGCGAAGCTTTGCTGAAACGTATCATTCTCGCCTCATCTAACCCTGGCGACATTGTTGCTGACTTCTTCTGTGGCTCAGGTACTACTTTGGCGGTAGCTGAGAAACTCGGTAGACGCTGGATAGGCTGTGATTTATCAAGATACGCAATTCATATAACGAGAAAAAGATTACTTGAGATTGAGAACTCTAAGGATTTATTCAGTGAGAAGAATCAAAAGTATGCTAAGAAGGTACATCCCTTTGAGATTCTTAATCTGGGAAAATATGAAAGGCAAATCTGGCAGGGGATTACCTTTGGTAGTAAGGACAAAGAGACTGTAGTCTACCAGTATCTTGCTTTCATCCTCAAGCTTTATGGAGCAGAGCCCATCTCAGGTCTTACCTATATTCATGGTAGAAAGGACAGTGCTCTGGTTCATATTGGTGCGGTGGATACCCCTGTTACCATTCAGGAAATTATCTCGGCAATGAAAGAGTGTAAAGCTAGCGGTCAAAGAGAACTTCACGCTTTGGGCTGGGAGTGGGAGATGGGATTAAACGACGCTATCCAGGATATGGCAAAAAATGAGAAAATAAAGCTTTACTTGAGGATTATTCCTAACGATGTTATGGAGAAGCAGGCGGTGGAAAAGGGCGATGTTCGCTTCTTTGAGCTTGCCTATTTTAGAGTTGCCATAAATGGGGTAGAGCCTGAACATGATAAACCGGTTGTGATTGACAACAGAACTGTTAAGGTGGAGCTAAAAGATTTTGTTATTCCCCATACTGATTTAATCCCCGATAATGTGCGAGAGAAAATCACCAAGTGGACCGACTGGATAGATTACTGGGCAATAGACTTTGATTTTCAAAATGATGCTTTCAACAATTACTGGACCTCTTATCGAACTAAAAAGAACCGCAAATTAGTGTTTAAGCCTATTCCTTATACTTACAAGCAGGCTGGGAAATATAAGATTTTTGTCAAAATAATTGATATTTTTGGCATCGATACCTCGCAAATTTTTGAGCTGGAGGCAAAATAAAATGGAAACACCAAAATCCATAGTTCGATATGATAAGACCCTACCTTACATTGAAGATAGGGAACCTCACCTTAAACCTGACCGTCATCTGGTTAAAGATGGCACTAACTCTTATACAGTTGTTCCTGGTCGCAGGTCCAGCAAAATATTCTTGGTAAATAAACTGCGGCCGGTGGTAGATGCCTGGCGAGATAAAGATTATTCTGGCATTACTGATACAACGAGGAAGCTTCTAAACTATTGGTTTCAAAATGACTATAAGATAGGTGACAGCGATTTCCATTTCTGGTTCTGTCAAAGAGAAGCTATAGAAACACTCATTTACCTTTTTGAGGTTAAGAAATTCAATGACTTAGAGCCCATAATAAAAAAATATGCCGAAAACTTTCGCAGAGACCTTTTCAAAAATGCCGTAGAGATAGTAGAGAATATGGAAGGGAAAAGAAGAATAATTAGATATTTCCCGGAATCTGACCAAGAGGGACAACAAGACTTGCCCGAGAAGAATCTTCTACGCTATGCTTTTAAAATGGCCACTGGTTCAGGCAAGACTATGGTAATGGCCTTAGCGATTGTCTGGTCTTACTTCAATAACAGAAGAGAAAAAGACTCAAGATTTTCGGACAATTTTTTGATCGTTGCCCCTAATATAATCGTCTTTCAAAGATTGGCCAAAGACTTTGCCAATAAGGAAATTTTTAACAAGTATCCCTTAGTTCCAAGGGGTTGGCAGTTGGACCTTAAGGTTACCTTGAGAGGGGATACATCTCCCTTGAATCCAAGTGGCAATCTCATTATTGATAATATCCATCAAATCTATGAATCCAAAGAGGAGGATAAATGGACTCCACAAAATGTGGTAGAGGCAATGCTTGGAAGAAAACCCCAGAAGGATTTAACAAAGAGACCTATTTCACTTCTTACTCAAATAAAAGAGCTTGATAATCTCATCGCCTTAAATGATGAGGCTCATCACGTCCATGATGAAAACCTTGAGTGGCATAGGACCTTAACCTCAATTCATCACTCACTGCGTGACGGTTTAACTTTATGGCTTGATTTCTCCGCTACTCCAAAATATCGGAAAAGCGGCACTTACTTTCCCTGGATAATCGTTGACTATCCACTTGCTCAGGCAGTAGAGGATAGGATAGTTAAATCGCCTTTAATTGTGCATCGTATAGATAGAAAAGACCCTGAAGATATAAATAGGGATAACGTGGTTCAAAAATACGGCGATTGGATCACCGCGGCATTAGAGAGATGGAAAGAACATTCTAAAGTTTATAGATATGTAGGTAAAAAGCCTGTCCTTTTTATTATGGCGGAAAAGAACCAATATGCAGATAAGATTGCCGAACAGGTTAGAAAATTGAAGAGAGAACTGGGCTTCAAGAATCCAGGGAAGGAAGTTCTAGTCATTCACACCGAGACAAGGGGAGACAAAGAAGGAGAAGTCAAAAAAGCTGATTTAGACAGGTTGAGAGAGGAAGTGAGAACAATAGATGGGCCTGAGAGCAAAGTCAAAATCATAGTCAGCGTCTTGATGCTCAGAGAAGGCTGGGATGTGCAAAATGTTACCGTCGCCCTGGGACTGAGACCATTTACCTCAAAGGCTCGAATACTTCCCGAGCAAGCGGTAGGAAGAGGACTTAGATTAATGCAAGGCAAAGGTATTGGCTCTGAGTATACTCAAACGCTGGAAGTTATGGGAACGCAGGCCTTTGAGGAATTTGTAAGAGAACTTGAGAAAGAAGGGGTAGGGATAAATACGGTAAACACTCCTCCTCCTTTGCCAATAACGATTGCTCCTGAAAGATCAAGGTTGAAATATGATATAGAAATTCCTGGAACTGAGTTAAGATATACCCGGAACTATAAGAGTATTTCCAATCTTGACCCTTTGAAGATTTCTTCTCTTTTTGATTCCCAAAAATTAGATGAGCAGAGAAGAATTCTTTTAAGGATGGAATTTCCTATAACTGAAACAGAAGTCCATAGAGCAGCTATAACTCCAACTTTTCTTGAAACAGGTGGGGAGTTATTCTCATATATCACCAATGAAGTAATGAAGAGAGCAAATCTTACTTGTGATTTTTGGGAGGTGTATCCCTTTGTGGAAAAATATATCTCTGAAAGATGCTTTGAAGTTAAGGTAAATATTGAGGACGAGAGAGTTCGGCGGAATTTAAGGGATATGACAGTCCGTGAGGCAATCATAGACCTTCTGGCCAAAAAATTAGGGAAAGCAACTATTGAGCAAGAAGAGACTCTGCTCGTCTCTTCTTCTTTAAGACTTTCCATGATACCTTCTTTCTTCTGGCGTAGAAAGCGTTTAAGACTGAATAAGACTATTTTCAATTTTGTTGTCGTATTTAACGATTTTGAGGCAGAATTTGCTTCGTTTCTTGATAAATCCAATGACATTACAAAGTTTGCCGCCCTGGCTGGGAAATTTAAGGTAGATTACTTGAGTTCTCGGGGTGCCATAAAATTTTATTGGCCTGATTTTGTGGCTATCCAAGAAATTAAAGGAAAAGTAATAAACTGGATAATTGAGACTAAAGGAAGAGAATATGAGGATACAGATAGAAAAGATGCCACTATCAAGAAGTGGTGCCAAGATGTTTCGAAACAGACGAAAATTCCCTGGTGCTACCTCAAAGTCCCACAAAGTATATTTGATAAAGAAAAGTATAAGATTAGGCAATTCAGTGAATTGATACATGCAGTCAAAGGCTCAAATCATCTTCAAACATTTTTCAATGAAGGATAAAAAATAATCCTATGATATAAAGCAAAAGATATGAATGACAAAGATATAAAGACGTTAATTAAAATATTAGAGATTAAGGGGAAAAAAGACACATCCGATCTTTTTGAAGGCACTGTTGGTGAAATACAAGAATCTACGCAATACGGAAGTTACCTATTTTCGGTCTTGTCTACCTTCGTAGTCTTCGCACCCTTAGAGAAATACTACAAATTAAAAGGACTTAGCAAAGAGGAACAAAAACTAATTTTTGATTCTATTTTGGAGATACATCCACTAGAAGCATATTCTCCGGAAATTACTTCTGTTGAATTCAGAATCTTGCAAGAATCAAATGGTAATGAGGAAATAGAGGTAACTCATATTGTGAAAGTAATAAAAGTTTTCTTAAGTTATTCTGCAATTGACAAAAAATTAGCCAGCAAAATAAAAAGATGGTTTGAAGATTATGGGCTCGAAGTATTTTTAGCTCATGAAGACATCACTCCTTCTGCGGAGTGGCGAAAAGTTATACTTCAAAATCTGGAAAATTGTAATGTTTTTATTCCCATTGTCACCAAAAATTTTAAGGATTCTGATTGGACAGATCAAGAAATAGGCATAGCGTTGTCAAAAAGGAAGTTTATTATTCCCCTCTCTATAGACATTATTCCATACGGGTTCCTTAATGAATTACAATCTCTAAAGTTGGATACCAAAAGAGTACAGTCTTCATGCAAAAAGATTTTTGAGATCCTAGGACAAAATTCAGAATTCGAAAAGTCCTTGTCAAACTCAGTAATAAAAGCATTTTTAAACAGCGTAAATTATGAAGAAGCAAAAAACAAATCACGGATTCTCTTGGAATTTGATGATGCATTTACGACTGAGCAAGCCAATGAGATTATTAAAGGTAGCACCCAAAACAACCAAATTTATGGTTCATTTGGAGCGCAAGAGGCTTTAAGAAAACTAATCCAAAAACATAGTGAAGTTGTAGACAAAAATTTAACACGAAAGTTATATGAAAAATTTGATCGGAGATTCTAATTGATCAATGAAAGCCGGGTAAGTTTTATGAAATAACTTTATGGAGTTAAATATACGAAGAAAAGGGCTAAGTCCTTAACCTGCAAACGAACTAATGATGAATGGATTCAAATGATTATATAAGTATTACATTTCAAGAGACTGAGCAAGAAAGAAGTAAAAAGCGATTGATAGTCCTGTTGGGGGAAAGTATAGGAAGGTAAGGAATGCATCAGTATACTGAGCCATCTTCGCAAGAACAAATTAGTATTGGCAGCAAGTTAGGATTAGGTGTGGCTCATGATTCTTGGAATGTAGCACGCGCCAAACTCTTAGATTTTGTTGGCGACGCCATCGGTGATTCGGTCAGATATACTGATCCTACGAAGAAGCAAATCGAATTTGGCAAGGAACTTGGGGTTGATCTTTCCAAAAACAGTTTCAGAGTAGCGGTTGCTCGTATAAAAGATGCTCTTATTGAAATAAATTTGAGGGTGATTAAAGAATTGGAGCTTGTACCTGGTGACCAAGTAGTTCTTTCACGATCGTTCAATCTTAGCGGTACCTCCAGAGAATTAGAACAGAAATTCACTGTATCGTCGATTCGCAAAGATGGTCTGGTCTATTTCAAAGGAGGAAACGGCCGGTGTGCATGGGCAGGTAAATTACGCAAAATTGGGGGCAATAACTCAGTAGGCCAAAAGGAGGCCTGACTTGAGCAGAATCTATATTCCCGCGAATAGACCAAAGGATTAGTAACTACTTCTAGCCAAACCTAGGAAGGATTGGAGCAACAGGTTACTCAGCCAAGGCACTCGCATATAGTTGTGAAGAAGCTAACCCAGAAAGAATAGGGACAGCGCCTATTATTATTGACAGATTGAGTCGCTGTATATAAGCTTTTGGCATGCCACGCATACCAAAAGTTGTAGTAATAGGTTTTCCTCATCATCCTACTTAAAGGGGAAATTATCAGGAATGTGTTTCTGAAGACAAAGATGGTTTAAGATAACATCTGGGATGCCCCAAAGATTACACTCGAGGAAACTTCTTGAAGATATGGGTATATTGTCCCACAAGTAAGAATCAATAAATAGGTGCTGTTCGTATTTACCTTTCGTGTTTTAGATAAGATGACGAAGCTTAAATGATAGGGACCGTCTGTGGCAAGAACATGGGATTTTGTCAAATGAATCTAGAAGTTATTGATGTTTGCTTAACTGAAAGAAATCTGAAAAACCCGCAGTTGGATGTTTTGAAGCCAGATGCGAATCTCTATGATGCTTTACTATTACAACCTAAAGGCAAAATAGAAGCTACAGATCGATATATTAGGGGTAGTTCAGATGCATACAAGGAAAAATTTGAGAAATTCATCGGTCTATCAAGGAGCAAAAATGTTAGGTTGGCAATTACTCCAGAATATTCATGCCCTTGGAGCCTAATAGAAAGAACTATATCAGAAGATCTATTCCCTAGTGAAAACAGCCTATGGGTATTGGGATGTCAATCGATTACCAAAGATGACCTTCGAAACATACCGAAGAATTCTACTGTCGAAGTGATTTTTGAAAAAGATGTTTTGAATTCAGCAGGTAATTTCTTAGATACAGTATGTTATTTATTCAAAACTCGAGATAATAGTAACAAGTTAAGAAGAGTATTACTCATACAGTTTAAAACTATTCCTATGGGGAATCTACAAAATTTCCTTGAACGAAGTAATATTATTTTTGGGAGCAAAGTGTATGTCCTCAGGAATGACACTAACTCTATCAATCTAGCAACATTTATTTGTTCTGACTTACTTGATTTTAACGAGAGTATCTTCGATGATTACGTATATTTACCTTGTGTTTTTATACATTTACAACTTACTGATAATCCACGCCACCAAGACATTAGAGAGTATAGAAGTTGTTTCTTTAAGAAAAAAGCTGGAAATAAAGAAGTAATATGTTTAAATTGGGCAAAGGGCACAAAAATTACCACTGCACGAGAAATATCATTTAGCGGTTCGGCATTATATGTTAAAACTGATGAACTCCATCAGAGCGATGACATTGTAAATAGTAATCACATGAGAGGATTATATTATACCTATTGGTCGAATAAATATAGCCATAATTACTATCTTAATTGTTGTGAGGGAATTTACTATTTTAGCAGCACGAAAGTTTGCCAGCGGTTATCCTCTCCTTCTAGATCAAAGCGCACAGGGCCAGAAGCAAGGGAAGTTTACGGTTGGAATAATAACTCAAATAATTGGGTATCATTGAATCCGGATGATGGCTTAACTGGTTTATGTCACGAACTTGGCTGTAATGTGCCGAGTCTTATTAATAAAGATTTGTCCCCCTTAGACAAGGAAAGATTGTTGACTTTATCTTGTGGAAAAATATCTAGTACGAGAAATGGAAAGAGTAATTGGCATGACTTGAAACAGCTTGATTTCTTTAAGGTTGCTGATTCTGAAATTATAAAGAGGATAACCTTTGCGCATGACGATACTAGGGAAGCAGAAGAGCATCGCAGTAAAGTTGTTGTACGTTTTTCAGAGCTTGATAGAACGGTCATTAGGAATCCCAGTAATTTCCCAGATTGTATAAAGGATTTACGAGACAATTCACATATAGG
>SDBT01014866.1_pt1 | contig 12389 bp, 11 predicted proteins | sample 2277101 | NCBI WGS metagenome assembly SDBT01 (sample SAMN10404973, study PRJNA504765) | marine sediment metagenome | isolation source: marine sediment core GS10_PC15, 103 cmbsf | place: Arctic Ocean: Southern Knipovich Ridge | collected 2010
TTATTTTGATACCGTTTTTGCCACGTTTGTTTTCTGCTCGGTCCCCGATCCCGTAGCAGGGCTCAAGGAGCTCAAAAGGGTATGTAAACCAGAAGGAAAGCTTTTGCTTTTGGAGCATATGAGACCGGACAATGTTATATTAGGATTTATCTTTGATGTGTTAAACCCATTTGTCGTTCGAATGATGGGTGCTAATATCAATCGTAGAACCCTGGAAAACATCCTCAAGGCAGGGTGGAAGATCCGGGTAAAGGAAAGGCTGTCTTCGGATATTGTCTGGTGGATAGAGGCAGAGCCCGCTTAATGCATATATTGTTGCGCTTGAACACGGCTCCCAGGGTAAACCGCTGGCCACAACTATTAACAATCAATTAACAGGGGGGTAAAAAGACATATTACTTCAGTAAAACAATCGATTTGGGTTTTGACGATGCGATCATCAAGGTTACAGAAGAACTAAAAAAAGAAGGGTTTGGAATCCTTACAGACATCGATGTATAGGCGACACTAAAGAAAAAACTGGATGTCGATTTTCATAAAGAATTGGTGTGAAAACTTGCATTCCGAAATAAATTTTTTAAATTGGCTTTTCACTTTTTTATCTTTGTTCATCTTCTCTTTAAATATTTTAACACAATGACAGATAGCAGAGTAACTCATATTAAAAAGCTGCCCTATCTTTTCATTGGTTGTTATTCTTTTATTCCAAAGTAAATAAATGATCAAATCACGCTTTTGTTTATCTATACCATGCAGCAGCTTTGTCTGAACACATTAATCAATATCAATTTGAACGATTTTTGCAGCTTTCATTTCCGAGATCGTTTCTAAAAACAAATCTCGATCAGCGTCATTTAAACAAATATCCTGTCCGTTATTTGCCCGGGACATTAAGTGATATAATGCGCCTCCATATTCAATTGGCAATGCTCTTCCAATACTGATTTTACTAAGTGATAGTGGCTTAATTGTTAAGTATTAATTCACAATACAAGCTTTGACACTAATCTCACCAATCTTTATTATATAATTTATCGATACACGATACATAATGACACCATAATTATCAGAATGGTTTTGTTTTATCGGACATTTGAGCACGTATTCGTTTTACTTCACTGAGCCGCTGTTGAAGTTCGGACGTGGAATACGGATTCCGCTTAGGCTGTAGCGTAAAATATGTGTATAAATGCTCTAGGTTCACCAGGGCGCTTGGATTGTCTGGTTCAACCGCAACCGCATTAAGCAGTTTCTTTACCAGCTTCATGCTGTTTTCTTTTCCGACAGTGCTATGGAAGTCTAAGTAAAGACGACTGATCGTCTCAAGGTTTCGCGCTTCTGCGCTATAGGGAATCATTTGTCGCGCTTCTACGAACAGTGGTGCAACAGCTCGCATGGTTTCAACGCGTTCAGCTTCGGTTTGAGCTGAGTTGATTCTCATCATTCCCAGCATGGCGTTGCCCACCGCTCTGGGAAGCGGAGCAATGCGTGATCCGGCAAATTCGGTATATACCTTCAACGCATTAGCAACCCTTTCAGCGGTTTCAGGATGAGCAGGTAAGACATCTTTCATCTGATGGCCAACTTGATAACGAAGGTAGCCCACCACGGCGTCCAGAAAAGCCAGTTCGGGCATTTTACGGCGTAGAGGCCAGGCCCATGGATCAATCCGTGCCCGAACCCATCCGCGGGTACCGTCCTCCTGGGATTGGATGTGAATCCAGTTATTTCGCACGTTGGTTACCCTGTAGGAAAATCGCTTCCAGGCCGGCCATTCTGCTAAGGATCGCCCCTTCTGTTCAAGATCGGGATATGGTCGGATAACCGTTGAGCGCTTAAACTCATCTTGAATGGACTTCATATCGGTTCGAGTCATACGGCGCGGCTTGAAGGTAATTTTTGTCGCTGGCAGATGACCGGTGAATTCGATCCGTCGTTCATCCGGTCCTTTTACGCTGATGCGCATGGTTTCGGTCTCCTCCCGCCGGAAAAACTGAAGGTAGCTTTGCAGGTAAATATCGTCTCCATCCTCGAAAATTCTGCCCCACAGGATCACCAGCGCTCGGCCTGGGCGAAGAGCTCCGCTTTGGTCTGGCCGACGTCGCATTATTTCTTTTAAAACGGAATTTACATCGCATCTACCTGGTTCGCCGGTTAGTTCAGTCGCCCCGACGTTTCCATGTTTTAACATGGAAAAGAGCACTTCGAGTTGCAGCAGCCGGGAAAGCTTGTGACCGGTTTCGCTCAAGGAGCGGTATCTGTTCGGACCGGTGTAACGATAAGGAAGAATAACAGCATTGACCGCAGCACCAGAAAATACTCTGGGTTTTTCACAGGAAGCCAGAGCAGCACCGGCAAGCGCCGGAAGCTCTAGTAATACACTTATGATAACAGCCGTTAAAAACCTCAGAGAAACAGCGGTGATCCAACTTCTAACGGCACCTGTTTTTACCATTTTCACTTTTATATATCCTTCACTTCTCACGGTGAATCCTCCTCTGGGCATGGTATATTCGGGTCAAGCAAAATGAGTGCTCCGGCGGACCCGGGGTTCATCTGTGCTTTTTGAATGGCATCTTTGGCGGTGTCAATGAGAAACCCAATCAATATTTGCAATTTATCGCGCCGCCTTTTGGAATCGGTGCGATTTAATGCCTGTTCAAATAAAAGTTTAGCCTTACACAGGTTCTTCTGAGCCAATTTGAACTTGCCGCTTCTTTGGGCCTTTATACCCAGGCTTGCAGCTACGAAGGCATCAAGGTCGCTGTTTTGATCAAACAGTTCCAAAAAATTTTCAACATGCACCGTGCTTTTCTCAGGGTAACGCACAAAGAAAAGACCTGAAGGCCCTTCGTTAGAGAGAAAAGCAAATTCAACCGGTACCAGCAGGTAATTGATATGAGCTTGCCGCTGCTGAATTTTTCCATCTCGACTTTTGGCATCCAGCTTGCTCCAGATCTCAAGAATTACACCCTGGTTATACATCAGGTCCACAAGGTCACGGTCAAATTCGCTTCCGTCGATGGACGGTTTTCGGCCGTCGCACACTATGAACTTGACCCGTACCTCCTCATCATCCACTTTCTCAATCCAAAGCGAATCGCGCTCTTGTTCAAAAAGGAAGTAAAGGCTTTCCATGAAGCTTTGCATCTGATTATCGGACTTGAAGGCGTCCTTGGTGTAAGCGGGCTCATCCAAATAGATGCAATAGAGTTTTGGGTCAGACCCTCTATAACAGTCCACAATTTCGGCTGCCGCATGTATTGGGGCGGCCAGCAGAAAAAATGTTGCCCAAATTGCCCGAAAGAGCTTTCGATGGCAGTTAAGCAAAATACCAACCCGGATCGAATTACATAAACGCCATGTGAAGAGATGGCAAAACCTTTTCATTTTTTTTAATCTCCAATTTTAGCAATCCATTATTTTCTTAACACTTCCATTGTGTTGCCCAAGGTTTTCTTAATCTGTTGAATGCTGTCGATATTTAAGGAGGAGTCGCGACGAAGGATCGCTGTGTAATCCTTGAAACCATTCTGCTTTTCTGACTTGCTAATCAGTTTTTCATATTCCTGAAGCGTTTCAACAGCATCTCTGCAATCCAGATCTCCCAGCAGACGAATGACTCGCCGGTGGGTTTCCCAGCGATAAAGTCGGGAGCGACTGGACAGTATTTTTACAAGTACATTACAGTGTTGGGAAGTTTCCATTAGTGCCATAGCCCTGAGTCCGCTTTCAGCGGCCAGAGCCCGAATCGAGCCCTCAAGCTGGAGCTCGTTGATCAGAGGAACCACTGCATTTTCGCCGAAAGTAGCCAGCACAAGGGCAGCAGCCTCAACTTGTTCTCGTGTAGCATTGGTAGCACTCATTTTTTCGAGCAGTTCCTGCATCTCCGTAGCATAGGATAGTTGTAACTGTTGTCGGGCAAGCGCTTGGTCAACCGAGTCCTTTACCGCATATCCCAAAATCAAAATAACGGCACCAGAGATAACCGGTACGAGTGCCTGGCCCAGCAATTTGAGTAACTGTTTTCCAAAGGACTCGCCCTTTTTTACTTTCTCCTCGAGTCGCTCGATGCGCTGGGCCAGGGTAGGCTTCAGGCGTTCCAGCTCCGCTTCTAATCGCAAAAGTCTTACATCTGTGGAAGGCAATATCAGTACTCCTTTCTTAACAATTTCAATCAATTTCTATAATGATTTTTCTTGATTACATTTGGGGTCGTGCCAAACTATCCTCCCGATATTTAAAGGCTAATCGCTGCGGATCAGCATCAAGAGCGAAGACGCAATCCTTGGGATTTTGCCTAAACTAAGAGCTTTTTTGTTATATCGATTGCCTGATCGAGATAACCGATGGCTTTTACAATCTTTTCGCCCATTTTAATTTCATGCTTAATATCGCGAATATTAGACTGAAGGTTACTATTTATGCCTTTTACCTCATCAATCAGCGTATCAGCGGTTCCAAGCCAAACTTTCATTGCTTTAGTAAGCAGATCATCAATGCGATCTGATAGTTCGTTACATTTGACCCTAACTTGATCTGCTTCACTGGTTTTTCCTTTAAACCGCAAGTTGATTTCGAGTTTTTGACCTTTTCGATAGGTTTCATTTAACGAATGTATTAGGGTTTCCTTGTTAGTTTCAGAATTTGGCATTTTTCTACTCTCCCTTATCGGTTACAAATTATTTGGTAGACGGTTTCGTAGGAATAATTTCTTTATACAGATCATGAAGTCGTTTACCGTTTGTATAAAGATTCCGAATAGCGGATAAATTAATCTCAGGTTTTTCGACAGCTTTTATCAATTCACGGTGGGCACCCGGTAAAGCTCTATATGAGTTGTGCAGTGTTTCAATGGTTGAAAGTCGATTGACATATAATTCGTTCGCCTTGATTAGCTCTTCAACTTTCTTGCGGCGGACTGATTTGTTGCCACCGGCAGATGGTGTGAGTTGCAAGGCAAGTTCCATGCTTCGTTTGTAATAATCTTTATTCAAATTTGCAGCAGCTAAGCGCATTGCTTTCTGCAATGATAGAGCGATAAGTTCGATATTACCTTGATTCTTTTGAAGCGCATCTCGCAATACATTAACGCGATGGTTTTCTACATATTCTTGAAATATTTTTGTTGCTGCAACTGAGAATAGCCCTATTTCTTGATTCTTATCTTCTACATCAAGAGTACTTATGGCAGCCATAAGATTTGCGTTAAGATCCTTTGTGAGTGAATCAAAGTAACTCTGTGAAACTAAATCAGGCGCTGATATGGCCCCCAGTAATTCGGCATATTCGATTAGAGTAGTATTTAAATTATACACTCCGTGCCGAAAACGTGGCGACATCATGAATAGCGGTACTTTTTCCATCTTCCAAATAAACGGATTGCTTTCGTTGCCACTTATTAATAAATTTTCAATTGCTTGTGCTCCCTCTGGCTTGAGGCTTTTTTCAACCGTCTCACTTATAAAGCGTTCACGATTGGTTTCATCATTCAGAGTTAACGCTGCATCTGCGCCGGATCGCAACTCTTGAATTGAATTTGAAAATTCTTTAAAGGGCTCAGGTTTTAGAGGGTTAATGGTTGCGCAGCCCAAAATGAAATAGGCCGAAAAACAGATAATAAAAGGTAAATGAGCACTGAGTTTTTTCGGTGTTTGTTTCATTACTATCTCCAAAGTTTTAAATATTTTTTATCATTAAAATACATATTATGGCTGGAATTCTTCCGCTATTACACTGGCATATATTTTTTAATGAAGCCTTCGATGAAGTCTGTTCCCGCATAGCCCGCCTCAAGTAAGGTAATAATCATCAAACTAATCCATCAATTCCACTGGCAATTGCAACGGCAAGTTTTGCTTGGTTTTCTGCATCAGCCAAAAACTCAAGCTGATTTGGATTGGTTAAAAATTCACACTCCACTAAAATGGCCGGCATTAAGGTCTCACGCAATACTGTGAAGTTGGCGCTTTTTACGCCCCGATTACGGTGCTCGGGAAAAGTGGAAAGCATCTGGTTTAGGACTTGTTTGGCGGCATTGTGTCCTGCGGTAGATCCCGGAAAATGGAACACCTCCATCCCTTCAGCGGTAAATGTATCTGCTGCATTTGCATGAATGCTTATAAAAAGTTCGGCCTCTAATCGATTCGAAAAATTAGTCCGGGCCGTCAAACTAAGCGTTCGCTCTCGCCGCCGGGTCATCACCACCCAATGTCCGCGAGATTCGAGCTCTCCTTCGAGCGCCATTGCCATGTTTAAATTAAATTCTTTTTCCTCCAAACGAAAAGGATTTGTTCCTATGGCTCCGGGATCAGTCCCTCCATGCCCGGCATCAATACAAATTTTCATGCTATGACCTCATACGTAATAGTTAAATGAATTAATAAAATAGCCCTATCAAATCATCTATCAGGTTTATAAAGAAAATCTGAAATTTTACCAATATCCATATATTTTTCTATATTTTTATCCGCAAATCATGCCATATTCGGGAAGGACCTCATGTAATACGGTAAATCGGTGAAATGCGGCGGCATCGTGAAAATACTTCCAATGACTCGTCTCAAATCCTGGTTTTCGCTTATATTGGTCGACGCCATTAGAAGTCTTATCTACCTTAACCGCATCTTTATACCATTTTCTGTCATTATAAGTGATTTTCATATCTATGCCTTTAGTGTTAAACCCGAATCCCCCGCCAGAAATGGCTTCCTTCCATGCCTTGACTCTTTTTTTAAGATCGCCCTTGGTGTGAAATAGTTTGCTCATCTGGGAGGCAATGTCATGCCATGCGACAGGCGGCTTTTCTGCAAAGCTAGGAAACCGGTTTAAAAATCGAATAAGAATACTATAGCAATTTTGGGCAGCATCTAACGCACGTTCTACATTGGGGATATCGAATTCCTTACCTTTGTAGTTTTTATATTTCCATTCCCTGTAAGGCTCATCAGGGATCGTTCCAGCCTGTGCATGTCCGAGCTTAGGGGCAAGATACTCGAGTGTCTTCTCTTTAAGCTTTTCTAAAAGGGATTTTAATGATGTCCCTGACACCTCTTTAACATCCAAGTCTGTGATGTCGTTCAGTGTATCATTTTTAAGCCCCAAAAAATTTTGGTGGGACCACGTGTCGGCATAGACATGTAAAAATATGCCCAAACGATGGAGGAGGTAAGGCTTGGAATTGGAATTGATCAGATCATCCGCAAGTCGATGTGCAACAGTGTTGCCGCATCGGCTCAACATCCGTTCGTAAAAATCGATGCCAAGGTTGCCAGGCAAAAAATGAAAAGGTATCCAAATTCGGTAGCAGGTTTCTTTGCTCAGGGAGTCAAAATCCAAGAGCCTGTGAGCTGTGAGAACTTGTTGGAATCTTCCTCCATTAGTAAATTCCAAAGCATGTTCATACTCGGCATCATCTGTGTGCTGTGAGGAGTAAGCTATGGTGTAAGCCTGATCAGGACGAAAACCCGCTGCCCTGGTAAGGGCATAAATAGTATAGAAATGAAAATCGATTTGCATTGTCATTACCTCCTTTTATTTTATGAGATATGTATTCTGCATTTCATCCAACTATCTGAAAAGATCCGCCGCTTTTGAACTTTTATAAAAGCGACATAGGTTATAAATAAACTATTTTTCGGAGAGCTGATTTATATTGGCACGGATTATTTTGCCTAAATTACCGGTTTAGGATTGACTAATCCCTTGGTTTCTACCTTTTTTTCCTTATTTAGACTTGCACCAAATGACTCTCTTCACTCTCTAACCCCTGTTGCATAAGACTTTTAGAGTAGATTTAAAGCCATAGTTCTGGGTTTAGTGCCACACCTTGACTATACTTTTTTATTGACACATATGTTCCAAATTTCCTGTGGGAAAACAATATCACTTGTTCCGGGGATGTTTACTACACTTCTGTCTGTGTTCAGGTTGATTCCGCAGGTCAGGTACGCCTTGTACGCGATTTGGCTGCAGTAGAAGGCATCTTCATTCCCGGAATCAAGAAAATTCAAATTGTAAGGCTTACCGGCCTTGGCAACACAATAATCTCTGACCTTTTTTCGGATCTGATTCTCTCTGTCTTCGGAAAAACCTTTGTCCGCCAGAGGATAGGCAATACCGTAAAAGGTGTCTATCAACTTGCGTTGATCGTACATGGCGTCAGCATCCCAATGGTTAGAAGGAATCTCAAATTCTATTACTCTCCCTGTTGCTCCTGACTCAACGCAACGACCACCAGGCCCAATGTATATTACGATATGATCGATGTCGCCTGGGATCATTTTCCCGACAAGGCGCCAGAATTCACCGACCAGAAGCTCACCTCCGCCGTCAGTGGTGCATAGGATGTCTCCGGTTCGAACAGTCAATCCATCGATGATGTACTCGTAAACCATGATTGTGTTTTGGTGTTTTTGTTTTGGCATCGTGTTGTCCTTACAGTCCAAACTCCTTTGAATCTACCCACTTCATGTTCAAAAGAGACCAAAAATCTGTAGCCAGTCTGCTTAGAACATAATCATACGGCAGCCATCCATATCCCTCATCGCCCCATTCAGTTCCCCACGAATTGCGGATCAGCAGGGCGCCTTTTGTCTCTTTGTTGGGAGGCTTAGGGTACATCCTTGATATATTGATTACTTAAACGTCTGCCAGGAGCAAAGCTTGTACATTTTGAGGGGTTTCTCCATGGGGGTCTCCTTATCTCAAACAATGCGGGTTACTTTGCCAATATGAAAACTGCCTATTATTAGCGCTTTAGTGATATTTGATTTGGAAGACAGATATTTTACAAGAGTATGTGAGAACAGATTGAGCGATAAGGATATTTAATCAGGGTGAAAGACAAGTTGAAAACAGCGGAGATATGTATTCTGTAAAGAAAATTAACAGGGTAAAGCGATGTACAATTATTGAACTACAGCCCAAGCTGCTCAGCAAGCAATTAATTTTAGCTATGGTATTGCAAGCTCCCAACAGAAGAGCAATGTCCCGTCAGGAGCAAGGCATGCAGTATTTGAGGTGTTTTTCCAAGGATGTTACCTCTCAATTAAGGTTAACGGATGGAAAGGAATCTTGTTTACAATAACGTTATATATTAATTTATTAAATGTCAATAAGAAAATCTCTGATTTATAGCTTCGAAATCCCTTATTTTTATATTAGGGAATAGATGATCTTATCTAAAAACAAATTTCGATCAGCATCATTTAAATAAATATCCTGTCCGTTATTTCTCCGGGACATTAAGTGATATAATGCGCCTTCATATTCAATTCGCAATGCTTGTGGTCTCTTTTCGTTCGGCTGATATTTTTAAAAATAACATTGGTTTTTCGAAATCACTTCCGGCCTTTCATTTTTCTTTTATGGACTATTAGAGTAAGTATATCGTAGCGATTAAAGAACGACTCGGCATAAAATTCATGCAAATCACCGTTTGCATCAAGCAGGCTTAAAGAGAAATCACCTACTGGTCCGCCTTTACGCGCTTTTGTATTGTCATCTATTATCTCAAGCACTAAATCTCGTGTAATAACGGCAAACTGTGTATCAAATATCCTCGACTTTATAAAATGTCTGCATCTGTGATCCTGATCGTCTGGTTTTGTTTTCCACCAAGGAGTGCTAACCGTCAAAGCCATAGGGATATTATGGCTAAATTGAACATACCTTCTTAAGGTAGTGACATAAGAATTTTTATATTCTTTTGTTAATAAAGTGATGCTTTCCCACTCTGGTGTTGTATCCAGAGCATCCTTTGTAAAAACTTTCCCTCCAAACATCAGACCAGATGCACCGTAATGTGCTTCAGCCTCGAGAACATTTTGAAAGTCTGGGTCTAATGTCTGTGCTGTGTCTCCGAGAAAATATGGCCTGTGCCATTCAAGGATCCCGTGTGTTGCATCATGAAAGGATGCCCATTTCTTTTTTAGTTCTGGCAAGGTTGAGTCAACATAAATACGGTCCCTGCGCCCCTTATTGGGCAACCATAACGCAGACAGTTTTATTTTCTCTTTAATTTTGGAAAGAATTTTTCCCTTAACTTTGACTTTGTGGACGAACCTTCTTATTAAACTCGGATCTTCGAGGTCATAAAATTCCCTGTCTATTTCAAGATGATCCAATAAGTCACCTATGAGAAAAGGAGGCTCTTTCATGCCAGCCTCCTTTAATGTTTTTGTGACCGTTTTATCGATTTCATGCTTTGTAGATTCATCGGTCATTATTCAGAATCCTCTGCCCTAAGGAACTTTACAAACTCATCAAGTGTGTGGCGCTCCTCATTAGTAAGCTTTGAAAAGGACTCAGATTGAGCGGCGAATCTCGATGCTTCGGCCTCCATTGCAGGAGGCATCTCCTTTATCGCACCGGCTAAGACAGCTAATTTTCGCTCCGGAATCTTATAGAATTTGCTTAGTTTATGAAGAGCCAAAGGTGAAGGTTTATATCCTGGGTTCCGTTCAATAGCGATAACATCTTCTCGGTCGATTCCAGATTTCTCGGCGAATTTGTCGATTCCTAATCCTTTATCCTTCCTAAGGCCCCGAACGACCTCTTGGAACACAAACTGCAATGTTCCACTCTCTTTATCCCTATCAAGCATAGAAACAGAGAGTTTGCGATTTAAAGCTTTTGCTATCTTGCTTAACATCGATAATGAATGACCATTGTAATCCGCATTCTCAAGACGACTAATTACTGATTGTGTTGTCCCAATCAACTCAGCAAGTTCTTTTTGTTTCATGCCGGCTTCTTTTCGGAGCTCATAGATCATCCGTGCCACTTCGGCGCTTACCCGCTCAGCTTGAAGGGAAGCCTTACGTTCGGCATCATCACCGATATAACGTCGGTGTAGGATATCAACGGCGCTTGTTGTCTTTCTTTCCCTTTTCATGGCATTCACCCCCTAAATGTGTGCTTCAAGGGATCTTTCTCGTATCTTTCTTTCCTATTAACTGCGAGATCAATCTCCTTTGGAGGCACCTTATCCCCTGTTTTGATTAATCCATGTGATATTATCCCCTTTTTGTTATGAAAGAAATAGAGCATCCGGTATTGAATCCCACGCAGAGCAGCTCTCAGTTCATGGATTTTATCGCGAAGAAAATCTGCTTCTGGTCGGCGTAATTCGTGCCCCATCTCTTTTAGACGTTCGACCTTAACGATGCATTTGTCTTGAGCCTTTGCTGGAAGTGTATCCATCCATTCAAGTAGTGGGCAGCCTCCATCCTCTTCTGCAAATAATTCGATTTCCGTTTCCGGCATACTACTCTATCTCCTTTGGACACAACATAGCAATATTGCGATACAATGTCAAGAACAAAAATCGCAATATTGCTATGTTCTTATCGGACCCCTAATTTGTCATACTTCCTGCTATCCGGATTATTCTAAACTGGAGCAGTTTTAGAAACAAATTTAAGCCAACCTGAAGAATAATTATCCAGAATATATTGGTGCCAAAGGTTGTAACGTGAATAATAACCGTCAATTAAGCCACTATCATTTAGAAAAAACAGTATGGGAAGGCATGGCGAATTGAATATGAAGGCGCATTATATCACTTAATGTCTCGGGAAAATAACTGGAATGTCCCATGCGCTTTTATAGACATATCCCTTGAAATAAACCCTCAGCTTCTGGATAAAAAGTATGCACGACCGACTAAAGGGAGTATTCGAATCCTTTCAGTTACATGATGTCAGCTATGTTGTCATCAGAGGCATCGTTGCGCTGATCCCTATTGCTGTAAACCCCAAGAGTGCATCAATTTTTCCTTATTTTCGATCAATAACCGCATATAAACTTGTTCCAGGTTGATCATCTCTTTATCAGACTTGCGAAGCCATTCCGATAGCCATGCAAACCGCAAAGCCACAATAAAATCCAAAAGATATCGCCAGCTTAAATCAGAAAATAATTTTGCCTGCCTCAGGCGCTGAATCAATTCGGCAATAAGATCGCCTACAAGGCTTTCCGGGTCTTCCATTCCGATACATCCAATAAGATTGGCTACATCATATATTTCAGGTTTATATCCTGCAAATTCCCAGTCGATTACGGCATTAATCCCGTTAGACGACCAAATAACGTTTAATGGATGATAATCACCGTGGCAAAAGCCCTGGGGCAATTTGTCATGAACTCCCATAAAGCTTTTTTCCAGAAAACCGACCATTGGGTTAATTGATATTCTTAATTCAGATTCATGGATGCCGATTGAATCAATTAATTCATATATATAATCTATTATCGAAAAAGGTTGCAGCGGACAAACGTTGTCGATCCCGGGAGATTTTTTATTTAGTTTGATCAAAAAATCGGCTAAAGCATTGCCCCTCCAGCGGTGGAATACGTATTCCGGCCTTTTAAGCGGCACGCCGTCA
>SDBT01014867.1_pt1 | contig 12388 bp, 9 predicted proteins | sample 2277101 | NCBI WGS metagenome assembly SDBT01 (sample SAMN10404973, study PRJNA504765) | marine sediment metagenome | isolation source: marine sediment core GS10_PC15, 103 cmbsf | place: Arctic Ocean: Southern Knipovich Ridge | collected 2010
CTTCACCCCGATGGACATCGTCCCGATGTCCATCGGGATCCCCCATCCCTTCGACAAGCTCAGGACAGGCAAGTGGGAGGGAAGATACTTTTTCAACAGCCCCACGGTTCTCTTTTCCTTTGGCAGGATAGGCGGTCCGCTTAAGGCGGAAGTCCCGCTGAGAAAATTTTAATAAACTTTAAATCCATCAGGCCTTTAACAACCCCAAAACATCAATCACTAAACAATAAGGAAAGGAGGGAGCTATGCCTTGGGAAGATGTAAAGCCTATTTTACGGCCGGAAACCGTGCACATGGGAGTGATGAAGGCGGACCCGGAGAAGTGCAACAACTGCATGTTGTGCATCGAGAACTGCCCCTTACGGGCCTGGGAGGTCGTCGAAAACGAAGTCCCCCGGATGAAGGAGCAATACGAGTGCTTCAGCTGCTTCAACTGTATGGTGGCCTGTCCGGTTGACGCCATCTCCATTGTTGACACGTACCATGTAGATGAAGGCTTCTTTGCCTCCGACCCTCATCCCCTGCCGGTCAAGATGCCCTACGAACCCAAGGACGCCGAGGGGAATACGGATGAGTGGAATGCAATCGAGCGGGCCGTGTTCGAGCGCCGCAGCGTCAGGAACCTCAAGGACAAACCGATACCCGAAACCCTGATCAAAAGGGTGCTGGAAGCGGGCCGGTTTGCCCCCAGTGGTGGGAACTGCCAGCCCTGGAAGTTCATCGTCGTCACGAACAAGTCCCTCATCAACGAGATGAATGAGAGTATTTACACCGTATTGAATATGGTATACCAGATGTACCAGAACGACGAAACGGTGAAAAATTTGGTTTCGATGTACGAGGCTGACCCGAATCCGGGATTATGGGATCCCCGGATCATCCTGGGAGGGCTCGGAAGCGTCTCCAAAAACAACGAGCCGGTCTTTCTGAATGCCCCGGTTGTTATTCTGGTAGCCTGTGACGACCGGGCCATCGGCGGCCCCCAGATAGCCGCGGGTATTTGCGGGCAGAATATGAACCTCGTTGCCAAGTCCTTAGGCCTCGGGTTCTGTTGGGTGGGGTTTAGCCAGGTGATCGAGATGGTGCCGCCCCTCAAGGAGAAGCTCGGGCTCAAGCCTCCCTGGAAGATCAATACGGCTATGGTCCTTGGGTATCCAAAGTTCAAGCAGGAGGGGATTGTGCCCCGGGAGTTCCGGCCGGTGACCTGGTTCCGCGAGGGCTCGGAAGGTACTGAAATAGAGGAGTAGGCTCTCCCGAGAGCTTCCGCGGCTAAATACTTATTAGTAGAAGCATTAATAGTATATAGGATCGCCACAAATGCCTCTCCCCTATTCCTAATGCAAAATTTAAAATCAAAAGCTTACTCCGCCGTGCCTACTACCCGTCGGTCGGAATATCCTCCTTTTCTCAAGCAGGAGAAAAAGGGACTGGTTCTTTATCTCTCGGCTCAGCCGGGTGCGAAAAAATCAGGATGGGCCGGTGAAACTGAAGATGGGTATCTTCGCCTGAAGCTGAAGGCTAAGGCCGAGAAAGACAAAGCAAATCAGGAATTGGTTGACATTTTGGTTCGGGAATTGAAGGTTCCTCGGAGCTCAATTAAAATTCTTTCCGGTGAGCATTCCCGCAAAAAGCGGATCTTAATTGCGGGTGTTGATAGTAGTCAGGTTTTTAGACAATTACAGGATTTGGTTAAGGAATGAACCTCCCCGCCCCGATATCCATCGGGGCGGGGTATCTAAATTTATCTCCCCTCCCTTGATGGGAGGGGACTAAGGGGAGGGTGAAGGGTCTTAGCCCTTTTCTAATCACCTCCTCACTTCACCCCGATGTAAATCGGGGCAATCCCCCGATGGATCCCGATGTCCATCGGGAGGGCATGCCCTCCCCCATCAAGGGGGAGGGAAGTATAAGGTTACCCTGTAGCAAGCTACTGGGAATTAACAAGTTAAAACGTGAGTATTTTTAAAAAGGAAGCTATAATCAATTTATTATTATTTTCTAGCCCACTAATAGCTATTGTTATTGTTGTACTAAGTATTAATTTATCGGCAAGATTTTCTGAGATGAGATTACAGAAAACGAGAGCAGATTTAGAAATAGTCTGCCAGGCATTAGAATAATTCAAAAATGATAATGATTTTTATCCAACCACAAAGCAAGGCTTAATAGTTTTAATAAATAAACCGGAAATTGGAAAATTTGCTAGTAAATGGAATGGCCCTTACCTTTCAAGTAAGAGAAAGGGAGAGGAGATATTTATTGATTCCTGGGGACAACCATATATTTACTCATCTGATGGTAAATCTTTTATTTTGAAGTCATATGGATCTGATGGAAAACCTGGCGGTGAATGCTTTTCGAAAGATATTATTATTTCTTCCCATGAGAAATTAAGCAAGTAGAAAGAATGAATAAACAACTGGATTTAAAAGATGTTGTTTTAATCGGGCGGACGTTTGAAGAGTATTGCAAGATGTTCGACCTGGATAGCAATTTGCTAAAGAATGAAATTATTCTTGATGTTGCATCAGGGGTTAGTTCTTTTTGTGCGGAGGCGAATCGAGAAGGATTTAATGTAACTGCCTCCGATAGAATTTATGCTTCCAGTCCCTTGGAGATCGAGCAGAGATGTAGGCAAGACCTTGATATTGTAGTGAAACAGTTACCGGATATTGCTGATCTGTATGTCTGGAGCTTCTTCAAAGACATACAGTCGCTAAAGAGACAACGAGAAAAGGCATATAAATTATTTGTTGAAGATTTTAAAAGCCAGGGAACAGCGAGATATGTACCAGTCGAGTACCCATTAACAAATTTCCGGGATGACCAATTTACTGTTTCCCTTGTATCAGGTTTTTTATTTCTATATGAAGATATGTTAGAATACGACTTCCACAAGAGAACAATTTTAGAAATTATTAGAGTGACATCAAAAGAAGTCCGTATTTTTCCGATTGTGAACTTAAAAGGGGAAGAATCGTCATTTGTTGAGCACTTAGTTTGTGATAGAGACTTTGAGCGTTTTCAAATGTCTATAAAAAATGTTGATTATGAATTTATGAAAAACGCAAATGAGATGCTGCTAATAAGAATTGATTAAAAGAGGAGATGAGTATTATAAATTTACGCGATAAATGGATTGGCATCATCTATAAGGCGGCAACAGCCAGTATTAAAGTTCGAGCGATTCTTACTCCCTTAGGTGCGTTCGGCTTTTTTATTTTGGTTGGGCTATTCATTGTTGTTCCTCTTCAAATGGATAAGTTTCTTAAGCTTCCTAAGATTTTCCCCGCGCCATTGAATATCTTCATATCTCTCCCTGTTCTCGCTATCGGGTTGTTCCTGATGCTGTGGTCAATTCTCTATTTCGCTAAAGTAAAAGGGACGCCGGTGCCTTTTAATCCGCCGCCTAAGCTGGTCGATACCGGCCCCTATGCATATATTAGAAACCCGATGACCTCCGGCGTGTTTATCCTGTTATTTGGCATTGGTATTTTACTTGGGTCAATTTCTCTTGTTTTCGTATCTACTCCGCTTTTTATTCTGCTTAATGTGCTGGAGTTGAAAGCGATCGAAGAGCCCGAGCTGGAGAAGCGTCTTGGTAAGGAATATCTTGAATACAAGAAAAGGGTACCGATGTATATACCGCGGCTGAAGGCGAAAACGAAGGAATGAAAGGGGTAAAACCGTTATGGAGACCCTATTCGATACCCACACCCATCTTGATTTTCCCCAGTTCAATAAGGACCGGGAGGAGGTTATTGCCCGCGCCCGGAGTGAAGGGGTGCGTTACCTCGTTACCATTGGAGCAGGCGATGGCCTGGAATCTGCGGACCGCGCTATCGAGATCGCCCAGGGTCATGAGGATATCTGGGCCACCGTGGGCGTGCACCCCCATGAAGCAAGACTCATGACCGACCAGGACCAGGATCGGATCAGGGAGTTAGCCAGAAATCAAAAGGTTGTGGCCATTGGAGAGATCGGACTGGACTTTGCCAAGGAATACTCACCCCGGGAGGTTCAACTCACCCGCTTCCGGGAGCAGCTCGCTATTGCCAGAGAGCTTGACCTCCCCGTGGTCATCCACAACCGCGAGGCCCATGGGGACATCATGCGGATCCTGAAAGAGGATGGCATAGGCGAGGCCGGGGGCATAATGCACTGCTACTCCGGCTCGCCCGAGATGGCCCTTGATCTCGTCCGCATGGGCTTCTACATCTCCTTTCCTGGGGTGATTACCTTTAAGAACGCAAAACAACTGCTCAGAGTAGCCAGAGAAATCCCCGGGGACAGGATCCTGATCGAAACCGATTCCCCCTTCCTCGCCCCGGAGCCGTATCGCGGAAAAAGAAACGAGCCCGCATATGTGAGGTTGGTCGCCGAGGCAATTGCCCGGATCCGCGAACTCCCCCTCGCCAGCATCGCCAGGATCACCACCGAAAACGCCTTCAAGGCCTTCAAGATTACCCAATAAATCAAGTCAGTGAGGGCTTGATTGTAGGGGTCGGATTCATCCGACCCGCTCCTCCTTGATTTATCAAGCCCGATCAGCTTGGGATTTGAACCACGAATTACACGAATTTCACAAAACAGGATAGGCGGGGCTTTTGCTCGACTGAGCCCTGTCCTGAGGTACTCGAAGGGTTGTCGAAGTCCAGCCCCGCAATGTAGGGGCCGAACTCTGTGTCGGCCCAACTTGTCCTGAGCCCCGATGGGCATCGGGGTCGAAGGATTGGGATTTGGTCATTAATGTAACTGAAAAACCCATTTATCCATCATTTTGGAGGATGGTGGATTCCCTGCGCCTTCCCCACCAGAATCCCAGCCAGCATCCGGCGACAGTCGCGGCCATGGCGACAGTGGTCTTGATCACGGTGGCCGGTAATACCGTCATGGCTTCTATCCCGGCGACCGTCAAAGACGCTCCAACCGCGGCTATCACAGCTACCGATAGCACCACGAAAAGCCCTAACATGAGGGGCACAGCAGCTCCCTTGCCCCCGGTCCGGGAAACCCGGCCCAGGTGCACATCCGGCCGGACCTGCCCCTGCGAGGATAGCCACATAAAAAAGATGATGATCCCGGTGGTAATGCCGGCGTCTACGGCCACCGTCACCGCGGGCACATTACCCCCCGCCTTGAGGGCTTCCCTGCCAAAGACCCTGAGTGCGAACCCAATGTTGATAATCGCTTGAAGGGGCACCCATGGTCCGGCATGCTCGAAAAAGAAGTAGCGGAGAAACGGCTCAGGATGCTGAGCCCGGGGGCCAGCAAGCATGGCTGCCAATGACACCTGGTCGCGGGGAAGATAACGCCCGATAAAAATCGTGGATAGGATCAGGGCCGGCACGAAGGCAAGGAGGTTTATGGTAAGCCGATTAAAAGCGCCGGTCGGAACGAGTAGAAGTGCAAGAGATATTGCCGCTGCGGTTACGATCCCCAGGATTAATGGCCGGAGCCCAATCCTCCGCCAGGGATTGATGATCGAATCGGGCACCGCGGTTGCCTCGCCCTCCCCCATCGCCCATTTCCCGCGCAGGAAGTCCCGGCGCACATTCCCAATAGCCCCGAAAGGTTGGATCAGCGTGAAGAACGGGATATAGATGAATAAGAACGCCTGGACTACTCCCCGGCTCCCGGCCCCATCTCCGAGCGTGACGAAGACGATGTAAACAAAAAGCGGGGTGGTAATTAATAGTCCAATCAAGTTGACTACATATTGCCCGATCAGGCTTTTTTCAGCTCCCGACCTCTCCTTTTCTTTCCTACCCTTATCCTTCAATTTTGCTCTCCTTCCGTTTCTCTCAGCCGTTTCGAGTGTCCCTTAAAATATCACAAACTTGTTAAAATGCCAAATACCTTAGCGGTAATTACATGTGCCACGCGCCAGAAATGCAGATTCCAGTGGCAAATGACAAATGACAAAATCCCAATGTCAAATCAAATCCAAAATCCTAATGACCAAATCCCCTTTGACTTCACTTCCTTCGACAAGTCTTGGTCCTGGCCAAGTCCAGGGCTCAGGACAGGCAAGGGGGAGGAAACCGTATGGTACTCTCCCATCCCTTCGACAAGCTCAGGACAGGCCCTTTCCCAAGAAGGCCGAGGGGCTCAGGGCAAGATTCCCCTCTCCCGCGTGAACGCGGGATGGGAGGGTACTTGCCCCGATGGACATCGGGGTGAAGGGAGGGGGATAGAAAAAATGCTATAACGCAAATTCCTCATGAAATTTAAAGATTGTGAACCAACCTGGTACCGTGCTATAATCATAATGTCTGAAGGAAAATAGCAATGGCTAAATCAATTCCGGAAACCCCGTCCCGCTTCCCGGCCTGGGTAAAAAAGGTCATCCCAATCCTGGTGAGTGTGCTTATCCTTTACTACTACTTCCATGACCAGGACTGGCGAGAGCTTTGGGCAGCCGCAACCCGGGCCCGCCTTATTTTGGCCGTGCTGGCCATCGTGATCCCCCAGCTACTGTTCTGGTTCCTTGATGTCCTGCTCACCGAGCGGCACATGGTCTGGTTCCACGGGCCGTTTCCCTTAAGGACCTTCTTCTGGGTGCGAGGCGCCATCTACTTTTTGATGATGGTCAACCCTTCCCTGGGTGGAGGTGGGATCCTGCTGTACCTTAAGCGCAAGACCCAGATTACCTGGACCAAGCTCTGGGGGATTGTGCTCTTCCGCTTTGGGCTCGCTATGTGGGGTATGTGTCTGTTCTTGATCCCGATCACCCTGGCAATGCATCATTACGGTCTGGCCGAAAAGGCCCGGGTCAATATGGTGGCTTATTGGGGCATTTTGATCTTCGGGTTCGCCTGGATGGTCGAGGCCTGGATCTTCTGGCATCACAAAAAGCGATTCGGGCTGAGCAAGGTAGTGGCCCGCAATCCGGACAGCGAGTTCTGGACCGCATTTCGCCTCGCCACGCGAAGGCAGTGGCTCCTGACCTGGGTCATGGTAATACCACCGTTTTTATTGATGCTGGTAGGCTGGTACTTTCTGGCCCGGGCATTTGAGGTGAAGGTTCCCTTTTTGGAGTTTATGGTGGTCTCGCCCCTGGTAATGATTATCATCGACCTACCAATCGCCTTTGGCGGATTCGGTACAGCCACCCTGGCCTGGGTTATCTTCTTCGGAGACTACGGCTCCACCGAAGACCTTGCCGCCCTTACCCTGTTCCTTCCCTTTACCCGCAGCATCTGCCGCGCCCTGATCGGACTTGTTTCCCTCCGGCCTGCCCTTCAGGATATCAGCACCCTCTCCCTAACACCCGTGACCGAAACCGAGCAACCAGCCCCTACTACCATAGAAGAGAAGCAAACTTAGAGTAAAGGGCTGAGAATCCTTAGGATAGGGCTCAGAACAAGTTGGGGTAGTTTTAGGGTCAGACCCCAAATTGTTCTATGTTACCTGTGTCTTTCAATTTCCGCTGCTGCCTTCATAAGGATGGAGTAGGCCGACCGGTAGGTTCCGATACCAATTAAATTATTGGTCCCGAATGCCAGGTGTTCCATTGAGTGGGCTTTAATTATATGCGCCAGACGGTCGCCGGGATTGGCGGCAATCACGATATCACAAAGCCCGGCACAGAGTTGATGTTCACCATTTTTCTGGAGTTCAATGGCGCGGGCGAGGATCTTATCCGCCCCGCCGGACAGGACTACAAGCTCCCGGGCCCGGTATTCGGGGGGGATAGGAATGAGCCCCGTTCCTCCACCATCATACCATCCCGTGTAGTCGTGATACAGGCCCCGGACCGCCCAATCCACCCGGCAGTAGAGCCCCTCAAGGTACGGTAAATTAGACAGGTGGTCAGGCAGCCTGATCTCGGCCGCGGCCTGGTGTACAGATTTGCCCGCGGCAATGTAACGCGCGGTTTCATCGTGTACATATTGAATGGCATCCCGGTAATTAGTTAGATGTTCTTGGATCAGATCTGCCCCTTTCAGGGTCTTGGTGTGGCCTAAGAGAAGGTAATCGGGGCGCATCCCGATGAAACGGGTGAGTGAGTTGATCCAGCCTGTTACCGGCCGAGCCTCTAACATCAGGCCCGACAGGCAGGGGAAAGACATGTAGTAAATGTCGCCGATATGCAAGGCCCGCTCGTCCGGGATCCACACGGCCAGATGGTCCTCGGTCTCGCCCGAGGTTTGGAAGAGTTCAAACCGCTTCCCGCCCAGGGTAAAAGAATACTTCCCTTCAAAGGTTATTGTCGGCATTACTACTTCTATGTCTTCGAATTGGCCCCGGTAAGGACTTTCAACCGGCAGGGAAAAGCCGTAATCCTTTTCTGCCTCACCCCCCAGGGTAGCGATGACTCGACGGAAATATTTACTTCCCATTCCCCGGTTTGGGCTCTGGACCCAGTTTAAGAATTCACTGGTAGCAATAACTTCCACCCCCTTGGAGTAAAAGACGCTGGTCCCCAGGATATGGTCGGGGTGGAAATGGGTGTAGATGATGTAACGAACCGGTTTATTTGTGATCTTGCGGAACTTTTTTAAAACCTTCTTCGCCGCTTCCTTACTTTCCGTGGTGTCTATGATGACCACGCCCTCGTCGGTAATGATCATAGTGACATTCCCCAGCGCGTATCCTAAGGCGACATAAATATTGTCGGTGACTTTTTCTATCCGGGGCAAGATCAGAGTATTCAAGATGGGCATATACTTGGAAAGAAATTCTATGGAAAACCTTGGTTTGGGTGGGGGAGTATACTCAATCCGCGCTTCCTCCGGAACCTCCGGCTCCCGCACCACCAGGGTTGGGCTCCGCCAGGACAGGCAGCTAATGGCAATAGCCATGATCACACCTATAATTATCCCACTGGCGAAGATAAGGACGATGTGTTTCTTCATTTTTTTCTCCCTTCACAGAGTCTGGGAATGAGGTCGCATCTTCATATGTCATTTTATTCTGTCAAGAGTGCCGGCCAGAGACTGGCTCTCTTCCTCTTAAGTGACTAAGTGAAGAGCCGACCCCGACTACTCTACCCCGACCCTACTCCATTCCACCAAGCACTGAATACCCTCACCGTAAACCAGGGTCTTGAAGCAGCCGTTGCAAGAGATGCATTTGGCTTTAGAGAGATTCCCGGATTTCCATCGGTTGACTAAGTTGGGCTCGCGGATAAGAGGCCGGGCAATGGTAACGAAGTCCACATCCCCTGAATCGAGAACCTGATTGATCACGCCGGGGGATCGGAACCCGCCTACCACCATGATCGGGCAGGTGGTGACCTTTCGGGTTTGTCGGGCTAGGCCAATAAAGTATGCTTCGTCGGCCTCAGTCTTGATCTTGGTCCGGGCTGGACCTTTGTTCGAGGTCGGCCCACCTCCGCTCACCTCAATCGCGTCAATACCCATCTCCGAAAGCTTCTTCGCCAAGGGCAGGGCATCGGCCGGAGTAGTGGAGCCTTTGATCAGGTCGACAAGGTTGAGCTTGATAAATACCGGGAGGCTACCGGCATTGGCTCGCACTGCCTGGTAGACCTCGGTGGCAAAGCGCATCCGATTTTCCCGCGATCCGCCATAGGCGTCACTGCGTTGGTTCCAACGGGGCGAGATGAACTGGCTGACCAGATAACCGTGGGCTCCGTGGATCTGGATGGCATCAAAACCGGCCGTCTCCGCTCGCTTGGCCGCATGGCCGAAGTCCTCCACCATTTTCTTGACCTCGGCGTTAGTCAGTTCCCGGGGCGTGCCAAAGAGGGGATGCTTGATCGCGCTCGGGCCCACCGGGGTCTCACCACGGATCATCTCTGGCGTGGTCTGCGGCCCCACGTGCACCAACTGGATGCTGATCCTGCTGCCGGCTTTGTGCACGGTATCGGTGAGCATCTTGAAACCGGGCAGATAGTCATCGTTATATATTGCGGTCTGACCCGGGCTCTGTCGGCCGTTGGGCTGGATGTAGGTGTAGCCGAGGATGATCAGACCCACACCGCCCTCGGCCAGCCGCTGGATACAGGCAACCAGCTTGTCGGTCACAAAGCCTTGGTCGTCGGCCATGCCCTCCCAGACCGCGGATCGGACCAGACGGTTGTTAAGCTCGAGAGGACCCAGCTTGCCCGAAGTAAACATATCTGTCATTTAAATCTCATGAAAAAACTTTGCCTTATATCGGAAGTGCCTTGCGAGGAAAATGGGGTCAGAAACCACCTTTTCTATTTATTACTCGCTTTCCCAGGGGATTTAGGGTCAGACCCCAAATTGTCCTTTGGATCGATGATAAAACAATATTGGGCAAGGCTAAAATTATTAAGCATGGTATTTTTACTCGAAATCTAATGAATTATGTTGTATTTTTAAAGAAACGATAGCATTTTTTAAATAAAAGGACAAGGAGTTATAATAGCGGTTCTATTCCGGCTCTGGTCGCCATAACAGATTTTACCCACCTTCCCTTTTGCAAATATCTGCAAACATGCTAAAATAACGCTATAGAGTCACAATATGAAGACGCCTGGAGGGAACGAGATATGAAGGAGAATTCCGTGAAGAATACAGTGCTCGTCAAGCGCTGCGAAGAATACGATCAGCACATTATCGAGGAGATCGTTTCAAATGCCATGCACCAGCTGAACTACAAACCTACCGGCAAGGTTTTCGTTAAACCGAATGCGGTCTTCGCCAACAATCCCGAGGTATACGGAACCCACGCTTACACGCATCCCGCAGTAATTGGCGCTTCTCTTACGGCCCTCTCAAAGACTACCGGAGTAGAGCGCATCGACCTGGGGGAGAACGCGGCAGTAGGGATGCCCACTCGTATGGTTTACAAATACGCCGGGTACTACGATGAGATCAAGCGGGTCCGGAAAAGGGCCTCCTGCCCGGTGGGAATCTTCTGCATAGATGAAGAGCGGCGTGATTCGGTCTTTCTGGGCGGCCAAGTCCACGACAACCTGCGGATCGCCCGCAAGATGGCCCGGGCCGATACAATGGTCTACCTGCCCAAGCTCAAGTGCCACTGCGTGAGTAACATGACCGGGACGGTAAAACTCAACATCGGTATCTGCTCGGACGATGAACGCTCCATCCGCCACGATTTCATGCTTAACGAAAAGATCGTTGACCTGCTTTCTGTGGGGTGGCCCGATTTCACCGTGATGGACGCGGTGGAGGTGGGGGTGGGGAATGAGGCTCTGCCTACTGCCCGCAAGCTTGGACTTATCCTCATGGGTCGTAACCCCATTGCCGTGGACCTGGTCGCGGCCCGGCTTCTCGGCTACGATCGGGACGATGTCCCATATCTCCGGACGGCCGTAAACCGGGGTTACACCCCCACCTGCCTCGAAGAAGTGACTCTCGCCGGGGATCTTACCAGTATTGAGGCCATTGACGAGCAGGCCAAACGGATCATGCCCTACGACGATGAGTACTTCCGCTGGCAGGATGTGAACCGGGAACTTAAGCGGATGAATTCCCCCATTCGTTTCCTGTGGGGGCCTTACAAAGAGGAGAGCGGCGACAGGTGTCTTACCGGGTGCGTGATGGGACTGAAAATGTTCCTGGCCTTCATCGAGCAATATACCGGCCCCCAGGCATTCGCCCGGGCCCTGCCGGTGGTCTTCGTGATCGGGAGATGGGACAAGGAGGTCGATGCCCGGGGAGAGAATGTCTTTCTCCTCGGAAGCTGTGCCCGGGCGAAGATTGTGAACGCCAAGAAGATTATTCACCTAGACAAGTGTTTCACTACCGCCAGTGATATGATGCAGACCATAAGCTACAAGCTGGGAATGCCTTCACCGTTCCTTGATCCTTCCTTCGTCCTCCCCTACCTGGGAGCAGTGTCGAAAGCCTTCCTGAAAAAGTGGATGAATCTGCGCTACCCCCAGGATATAGGTCACTTCGTTACTAAGAAACTACTGCAAAGGGTGTGAGTTACTTCAGGGAATAGCAAGGAGTAAAAGTATAATGTCAAATGCCAAAGCCCAAAGCTCAAATGAAGTTCAAAATTCAAATGACAAAATATATGAATAAATCCTAAGCACTAAGCACCAATAGGGTAAATCCTAAGCACAAAGCACTAAATCCTAAATAATATTAAATGATCAAAATCTAAAACTCAAAACAAGGTTTTAGACATTTGATATTTGAATTTAGAATTTGTTTAGGATTTAGAGTTTGTATCAAAAATGATCAAAATCCAATCCGCCTTAGGCGGATCAAAACATTTCCCCCTCACTCCTTCGACAAGCTCAGGACAGGCTCTTTCCCTCTCCCCGTGGGGAGAGGGGACTTTTCCTTCAGCAGGCTTATCCTGAGTCCCTCGGCCTCGCTCGGGATAAACTCCGTCGAAGGGCTCAGAACAAGTTACTGGTTATTACTTCCTCTCCCCTGAGGGGAGAGGATAGAGGTGAGGGGTTATTTGTTTTAACATT